>Ga0213865_10000468_pt1 | contig 27549 bp, 25 predicted proteins | sample PICome_6_FD_160100 | JGI IMG/M metagenome (GOLD analysis project Ga0213865, IMG submission 160100) | Coastal seawater microbial communities near Pivers Island, North Carolina, United States - PICO282 | ecosystem: Environmental > Aquatic > Marine > Coastal | place: USA: North Carolina...
TCCAATAATCCAAAACCGTAATGATCTCCAACAGTACCAGGCATAATCATCACATAGTGATCCATGTAATGCCCTACTAGAACGAATATAGCGGCCATTACTACTGTCCCTGGTACTCGCTTTGCAGGTCTACTGAGAACTGCCAATACCGGAAGTATAAAATTCAATGAAAGCATTGTAAAGAAAGGCACTTTGTATTGTTCAAACCTTTGCATGTAGTAGGTCACTTCTTCTGGAATATTTGCATACCAAATTAGAACGAATTGAGAGAACCACAGATAAGTCCAGAATACCGAGAACGCAAACATAAACTTCCCTAAATCATGCAAGTGATTTTCATTAATCCACTCCATGTGACCTTGACCTTTCAAGTACAGAGTTAATAAAATGAGTGCTGCAAAAGAACTCACGAACATACCTGCGAACGTGTACCATCCAAATAAGGTAGAGAACCAGTGCGTATCAATAGACATGATTAAATCCCAGGCGCTCGTTGAAGAAGTTACTGCATAAAAAACTGTAAAGGCTGCAGCTATTCCTCTGTTCTTTTTCCACATTGCTGCTCCATCACCTGAATCAGACAATAAGGAATATTTACGGAGCATCTTAGCCGCCCATATCCATCCTCCTATGTAAACAAGAATCCGAATCGTAAAGAAAGTCGGGTTTAAGAAACCACGTTTTCCAGCGATGATAGCATCGTAATTCTCGTGCCCTTTGATATGAATACCTTCAACCATCCAGTGGAACATGTGGTGAACATGACCAAAACCTAGGAAGGCTATGATTGCAATAACAATTAACGGAACCACTATAGCAAAAGATTGAGCCTCCATAAGTCTTAATAGACCTGCGGACCATCCTGCTTGAGCAACATATTGGATACCTAAAAAGAATAATTGGCCCAAACCTAATCCGAGGAAAAATATTGCCGCTACGTAAATAGCAGACCATGGTCTATTTGCAATTTGATGTGCTGCATGTTCTGCATGCGCATCATGACCATGCTCAGCATGTGTATCGTGACCGTGCTCAGCATGCGCATCATGTGTGTGCTCAGCATCTACATTATCTGACTCATGGGTCGATTCTATCATGGCAGCATGTGCCTCACCAGGATAATCATGTGTCTCATCAGCGTGATCATCATGGGCGTGATTATCATGATCTGCAGATTGGTGTGAAGACTCGATCATGTCGGCATGCGCCTCTCCTGGATACGCGTCGTGCGATTCTTCAGCATGAGCTTCTTCATGTCCGTGTCCCGCATCGTGTGATGACGAGCCATTTAAGGCAAATCCTACAACCCAAAGGATAACACCAACTACCGTTAGTGCGATTGCCAATTGCTTTGTTTTTGTTTTAAACTCAAACATTCTACTTTGCGGTTTTATTCTTGATCAGCTCTTAATTTCACAACGTATCGAACAATTTTCCATCGTTCATCATAAGTAAGTTGTGAGGCATGTGAACCCATTATTCCTTTACCGTGCATGATGACATGGTACATGGAACCAGGCGTAATATCTGGTAATCTTGAAGCAGCGTAAGAAGGTACTCCTAAGATTTTCTCTTGCATTACCAAGGGGCCGTTTCCGTCTCCCTTCTCACCATGGCAGTGATCACAAAAAATATTGTACAACTCCTTACCCTCAGCGAGCATTGCCTCAGAGTCAAATTCAGCAGGCATTGCTAACATAGTACGTGCCGCTTCATAACCTTCGTTACTATTAGCATATTCGTAAGGATGGTATCCTCTAGGCACAGTTCCTTCAACGGGAAGTTGTGCACTCAGACCATTTGCAAAAAGTGCAGAGGGCTCGTACGTTTCAAATGAGGGACTTTGATACATGTCATCCATGTATGTATATCCTGGAGTGGATTTATCGAAGTTACAGCTCGCAACTACTGCGGAAACTATAAGCACTATGATGGTAGTCGTTCTTTTCATCTTATGCTTCGACTTTTGAAATTTCAAGAGCACCCAATTCTTGGAGCTTCTTAGTTAAATCTGTCTCTTTTCCTTCTAACTCAACCTCCATTAAAAAGTGGTCGTCGGTTGTACGCGGATCAGGATTCTGAGCTTTAGCGCCTGGATATAACTTGTTAACCGCGAAGTATGACCAACACATTAAGTGAGCTGCAAAGAATACCGTTAATTCAAACATTACCGGAACAAACGCAGGCATGTTTAAAAACCAATATGCATTCGGCTTTCCTCCAATGTTCTGAGGCCAATCTGCAGTCATTGTATAATATGTCAACCATGAAGCAAAAAACAATCCAGCCAAACCATAGAAGAATGCTGCAGTACTTAGGCGCGTTCTTTCTAGACCCATAGCTTCATCTAAACCATGAATGGGAAATGGAGAGTATACTTCACTAACGTGATATCCGCTTGAACGGAGGTCTTTAACCGCATCTAAAACAACGTCATCGTCGTTGAATAGCGCGCGTACGATTGGATTATGTTTAGTGTGCCCCATGATCGTCGTGATGTTTTTTGAAGTTTTCGCCAGAAGACTTCAGAATGGTTTTCAATTCTGCTTGTGCAATTACTGGGAAGGTTCTTGCGTACAACAGGAAGAGTACGAAGAAGAACCCAATAGTTCCAATGTAAATACCTATGTCAACAAAAGTTGGAGAGAACATAGACCATGAAGATGGCAAGTAATCTCTGTGTATGGAGGTTACAATAATTACAAATCGTTCGAACCACATACCAATATTTACAACAATGGAAATGACAAACGTAAAAATCAAGTTAGTACGTAATTTTTTCGACCACATGAATTGTGGAGAGAATACATTACAAGTCATCATTGCCCAATATGCCCACCAGTAAGGCCCTGTGGCCCTATTTAAGAAGGCATATTGCTCGTATTCTACTCCAGAATACCATGCAATAAATAGCTCAGTGATGTAGGCAACACCAACAATTGAGCCTGTAACCATAATTACAATATTCATCATCTCAATATGTTCGATGTTAATGTAATCTTCCATTTTGAAGATTTTGCGAACAATTAAGAGAAGGGTTTGAACCATAGCAAAACCCGAAAAGATTGCACCTGCAACAAAGTAAGGCGGAAATATCGTAGTATGCCATCCAGGGATTACGGATGTAGCAAAGTCAAAGGATACAATAGTATGCACAGATAATACAAGTGGTGTAGCAAGACCTGCTAGGACTAATGAAACTTCTTCAAAACGCTGCCAGTGCTTCGCCTTACCGCCCCAGCCAAATGATAATATTTTATAGATATGCTTCTGCACTGGGTTAATTGCTCGGTCACGTATCATGGCGAAATCCGGAATCAAACCAACGTACCAGAAAACGGTACTTACAGTTAGATACGTAGAAATTGCGAACACATCCCAAAGTAGAGGGGAATTAAAGTTTACCCAAAGGGAACCAAATTGATTAGGAATAGGCATTACCCAATAAGCCATCCAGATACGCCCCATGTGTATGAGCGGGAATAAACCGGCTTGGATTACAGAGAAAATAGTCATTGCCTCCGCAGAGCGATTTATGGCCATTCTCCACTTTTGACGAAAGAGAAGAAGTACCGCTGAAATTAGGGTACCCGCATGACCAATACCTACCCACCAAACAAAGTTGGTAATGTCCCAAGCCCAATCAACCGTTTTATTAAGTCCCCAGACACCGATACCGGTACCTATAGTATATAGAATACATCCTATTCCCCAAAGGAACATAACAAATGCTATAGAGAAGGCTATCCACCACGCACGTGGTGCTTTTGACTCTACTGGTTTCGCTATATCATTGGTAATGTCTTTGTAAGACTTATCTCCAAGAATGAGCGGATTTCTAACAGGCGATTCGTAATGCATGTCGCTTTCTTATTTATTAGGCTCTGTTTCTAACTTTCGTCTGGTAGAATACACTAGGTTGTGTACCTACTTCCTCCAACAAGTGGTATGCTCTTCCTTCTTGCTTAAGGTGGCTTACTTCACTTTCAGGGTTGTTGACATCTCCAAATACAATTGCATTCGAACCACAAGCCTGAGCACAAGCTGTGGTGAATTCTCCATCTGTCAACATTCTACCGTCTTTCTTCGCTTCTAGTTTACCCAACTGAATACGTTGGATACACAAAGAACATTTCTCTATCACACCACGTGCTCTAACAGTCACGTCTGGGTTTAGTACCATTCTACCGTAATCATCTTGTGATGGATTTACATCTGCAAACTTTTCGTTGCCTTTGTAATTGAACCAGTTGAATCTACGCACTTTGTATGGACAGTTGTTCGCACAGTATCTAGTACCTATACATCTGTTATACGCCATGTGATTTAGACCTTCTCTTGAGTGTACTGTAGCTCCAACAGGACAAACAGTTTCACAAGGAGCATGGTTACAGTGTTGACACATTACAGGTTGAAAGACTACGTCAGGACTTTCAGAAGGAATCTCCATCTTCGCATATTTCTCAATAGCGCCAATGCCGTTTTCATCTGCAAGTTCTGGTGTCATTTCTGATGAGTAATAGCGATCTATTCTCAACCAGTGCATATCTCTATGACGTCGAACTTCATCTTTACCAACAACAGGCACATTGTTTTCTAGTGAACAAGCCACAACACAAGCACCACAACCAGTACATGAATTCAAATCAATGGACATGTTCCACATGTGCGAAGTTTCGTGATCGTGGTCATCCCAAAGATTAGCGTCAAATGAGCTCAGAGGACCTTTGTAGGATTCAAAAGTTGGTTTCTCATTCCACTCTTCATGGCTAACGTTCATGAACGTTGGAAGAGAAATCTCATTAACAATCTTGCGTCCCATCATGGTGTGAGCCAATTGAACGGAAGCAAATCCGTGCTCGACTTCTGAAGCAGCAGCTGTCACTTGACCACTGATTGCCTGAGTAGAAGGAAGTAATTCAAATGCATTTACACCTACGTTATTTCCTACCTTACCTACTGCAGTGCGACCAAACCCAACAGCTAAACCAAGCGTTCCCTTTGTCTGACCAGGCTGAATCCAAACGGGTACATTTTCCAAAGGATTGCCATCTACGGTAATGTTCAATGTATTACCGGTCATAGCTCCGTTAGATTCAGGAGCAACTTCAATACCTAATTCTACAGCATCAGCAGCAGACATTACAATATAGTTGTCCCAAGAAAGACGAGAAATTGGATCCGGCAATTCGTAAGTCCAAGGGTTATTTGCATTTTCACCTGCCCCCATACCTGTCTTTGTGTAGGTATAGAATTCTAATCCAGACTGTGGCTTCATTACATTGATTCCGCTAACGTCTATCATACCGGCATCCATGGAACCATTCATACTTACCTCAGCAACTGCTGTTGAAGAATATCCATCGTGAAGTAAACCATTCCATGATATTGAACCTGCATGTAATGCTGCGCTTTCTTGGATCAGCGTCTTAGCACTTTCTGAACCTCCTGCTAGAGCATTGACTATTTCCACAGCACTTTTGCTGTCAAATAGGGGACTTATTGTTGGTTGTCCGACTGCATAATGACCATCAACTGCACTGAAGTCAGACCAAGATTCTAAATAGTGACTTACCGGTAAGGCTACCTTAGCCGAAGAAGCCGTTTCATCCTCACGATCAGCAATTGCAACAATACTAAGGCCGCTGAAGTCTGTACTTGGCATTTGATAAGAAGGATTCACTCCTAAAGTAACCACAGTATCTACATTACCTATTTTCACATCAGCCAAAAAAGCTGAAACAGACTCATCATTACCGTTTGAAGTATAAACAAACTTAGATGTATTGAATGCCTTGGAGTTTAGCGCTAAATTGATTGCTAACGTCAGGCGTTCTGCGTTTTTCGTGTTCAGACCGTTTAAAACAACTGCACTCGAACCTGCTGCCAATAATTCACTCGTCGCCATATCCACATTTGTTAGGATATCGTCGCGAAGAGCAGGCGCATTTACAGCAATCAAACCAGCAGAAGAGGCTACCTTATTGTAGATGTGGGCCAAAATAGACTCGTATTCGCTGACGCGTGCCTTAATTCTAACATCCGCGTTAGAACCTGAAAGCGTTAATCCAGCTTCAGCCTGTATATGCTTCAACATACCTTCACTTGGCTTTCTGCGATCCGCATAGGCTGCCATTAAATTTTGTCCACCCCAATCACCTAAAAAATCTGCACCTATTGCGAAAACAGTTGACGCATTTTCAAGATCTATAGTTGGTAAACCGCGCTTTCCTGTGAAGCCTTCGTAAACATCTAATCGATTACTAACACTAACAGGGTCCACACAAATATGACGAATTCCCAGTTTTGCTATAGCCGTTTTCAATGCTGGACTAATCACAGAAGATGTAAGCAATACTGACTTATCTGTAAGTAGCGTTTTAGCAGTGGCCATAGCATCGCTCCACGAAGCATCTGCACCGCTCACTTTGGGACCTCTCAATCGTGCGCCATCGTAAAGACTTAAAACTGATGCCTGCGTACGAGCATTGGTTACGTTGTTAAAAGGAGCTTCTAAATTTGGTTCAACTTTGATTGGACGACCCTCTCTTGTTTTAACCAAAATGGAGGCATAATCCATTCCGTCATACATTGACGTCGCATAATAAGAAGGTAAACCTGGCGTAAGACTATCTGGCTTAACAACATATGGTATGCTTTCTACTATAGGTGCTTCACACGCAGCAAGAGTTGCTGCTGCTGTTGAGAAGCCCATGAACTTTAAAAAATCTCTGCGCGATGTTTCACTTTCAGCTACCTCTTCATTACCAAGAAATTCTGCGCTTGAAATGTCATTTGCAAATTCATTTTGCGCAAGCTTTTCTGTGAGTTCTGGATTGGACTGTTCTTCAATCCCTCTCCAATATTTATTGTTCTCAGTCATTCTTACTTCTCAAATTAGTAGTGACACTTTCCACACTCCAAACCACCAATCTTTTCAGCTGTGATTTTTTCTCCGTGGTACTTTTCAGTTAGTTCTTCGTGGAAGTCCTGGTAGTAACCGTTTTTCTCAAACTGAACCTCTGTTTCGCGGTGACAGTTAATACACCAACCCATGGTCAATTCAGAGTACTGATACATTTCCTCCATTGTTTCTACTGGACCATGGCATTCTTGACACTCCAGTTGACCAGCATTTACATGCTGACTGTGGTTAAAATAGGCCAAGTCTGGAAGGTTGTGAATACGCACCCATTTGATAGGTTGCTGCTCATAATCTTCAATATATTCTCTCTCTTCTGCATCCCAACCTATGGCGGCATAGATTTTGGAAATTTCAGGAGAACGCTCGCCGTCGTATTTTAAATTACCCGCGTCGTCTTTAATTTCTGTTCCGTCCACATACATGTGACAATTCATACACACATTGGCAGAAGGAATACCTGAATGCTTGGAATGACGTGCAGAACTGTGGCAATAATTACAATCAATTTGATTTTCTCCTGCGTGAAGTGCATGAGAGAAGGCTATTGGTTGTTCAGGCTGGTAATTCTGTTCTACACCTACACCCATCAAAAACCAATACAATTGATTCAAGAAGGCGACTGTCACTACAATTGTGGCAACTGTAACAAATCCTTTGTTGTTGATTAACCTTCCCCAAAACCATCCAGCTTCATCTAATATGGAAACGGGGTCTTCACCATTAACGAGACGAAGCGTATTCTTCATTCTTGCCAAAAGCGAGACCATCACAAACAGCAATAATCCTAAACCAATGGTTATTTGCATTGAATAATCTTTGCTTTCTGCCATCTGGCTTGGTCCATTTCCTTCCTTGGTAATAACAGGTTTTGGATCACCATCAATAGTATACTGTAGGATATCAAAAATATCCTGATCACTTAGTGCTGGAAAAGCACTCATTATAGAACCATTGTACTCTTCAAATATGGCTATAGCATCTTCATCACCGGAGGCACGTAATTCGGCGTTATTCCGAATCCACTTAAGCAACCAATCTTCAGAATACTTATCAGTAACTCCGACTAATGCTGGGCCGATTAATTTTTTGTCGAGCTTATGACAACTCGCGCAATTCTGTTTGAAGAGTTTTCTTCCGTTTTTCGCATCACCCTCAAAGGCTTGTGCGACAGAAGAGAAGAGCATGAGTGCTACCACTGCAATCAGTGACGCAAATCTCTTGAGTTTTGAAGTAGTGTACATATACGGCTTTATATAGCTATTCACTGTGGCGCAAAAATAAGGTACAGACCTATAAAAACACTTCTAACTGAGTCTAATTTTCAATTTAAATTGATTCTAAATAAACGTTTTTCATGAACTAGAAAAACAGCTTGTCAATAATGAGAATTGAAGTTACTTTTTTTTACGACTTTTGGTATTATGAAAATACTAGTATTCGCTATAATAATTGGGTGCTGTGGGTCTTTATCTGCGAGGAATTTTGAGCCGAATTCAATGATGAATCATGAAGACACACTCAACATCCCCATGGATTTAGACAGTGCTTACGCGCATTATACAAATGAAATGAAAAGTCCTTTATTTGAAGGGTATACTATTCAGGTTTTCAGCGGTGATAGAAGCGGTGCCAATTCCGTGCGCGCCAACATTATTTCCTTAGGAGCAGAGGAAGAAGCTAGAATAGTTTATAGAGAACCAAACTTTAAAATTCACGTAGGATCTTATCCGGATATGAGTACTGCTGAAAGAGCGCTTGTAAGTTGGAAATCCTCTTTTCCAGATGCATTTGTTTTAAAAACCTTGGTACCGTGGTATCCGATTACTCTCGAAAACCGTTCTGCTCCTTCAGATACTGCAGGCAACGAACCTTGACATTGGATTGAATATTACCGTAATAAAGATTGATATCTCCACGGTGATAATCCTTTGTTCTAAGAAGCGCACTTCCTGGAAATTTTGGACGTTTTGTAACTACTACTCCATTCTTGATTTGAGCGCTTACCAAACCTTGTAGCAAAGGTTTATTTTCATTGTACATTACATTCGTATTCAATGATACGTCTGCTAAAACGGAAGTGGTATCCCAAGATATCGGATTGGTTACGCCTATACATTCAACGGGATACTTGTTAAACACCTTTGCTGTTGTATGGAAAGTTCTCCAAGAGGTATAGCATCCTGTAGAAGTTGGTTTTTCACATATTGGTAGCGGCATTTCACAATCATTTACAGGCATTCCTACCAAATAAGCTGCGACCAATTGAGTATGCAACTCTCTGGGGAAATCCTCTTGAAGAAGCCGAATAAGATGATCCGTTCCTTGACTATGTGCTGCTAATATGAACGGGGTTTGTGGACCAATTTGATTTAAAAAAATGTCAAAGGCATTTCGCACATCGTTATAGGCAATATCATAAGACCTTTTTGTGATTGGATTAGGAGCAACGTTGTAAACTTGATAGGCACTTTGACGGTAAGCTGGAGAAAAAACAAATCCGGCCACATTGAATGCGGTGCTCTGAAAAGTTACAGGGGTTTCAAAAAGAGATTTCTCTTGGTCAATGGAAGGGTTTAAATTCCAAGATCCTTTTTTTTCTGGAAAGTATACCGTAGGGCTCACAAAGAAGACTGGAACATCAAATTGATTAATTCGTTCACCAGTGTAAGAAGAATCAGATAAGTCCATCTTTTCTGGATGAGCTATCCAATAATCAATATTAGAATAGTCGGGTGGCGGTAGTTCAGTTTCTATTAAATCTAAACTAAGTCCACAGCTAGCCAAGGCCAAAAAGGAAAGCGTGACTATTTTATTCATGGGTTTTAATTGAAGCTTTTTCCTTAATAATCTCTGCCAATTGGAAGGCTGGGATTACTCCACTTTGCCGCCATAGCATTTGGCCCGACTGAAAAAGAGCCAAAGTAGGCACCCCTTGGACATTTAACGCTTGACTGAGTTCTTGATTTTTGTCTACATCGACCTTAATAATTCGAACAGAATCGCCCAACTGTTCATTGAGGTCTTTCAAAATAGGAGGCATCATTTTACACGGCCCACACCATTCTGCAAAGAAGTCTATAAGCGTGGGCGTATCACTGGCTATAATTTCTTTAAAACTCGCCATTTACTTTGATACAGGTTTACCTCTTTTGGACCATGCGCCGATACCTCCTTCAAGGTTATACACTGCATAAAAACCCATCGCTTTCATTTGTTTTGCTGCCTTACCTGAACGATTGCCACTTCTGCAATAAATTAAAACAGGTTGTTCTCTATCTAGTTTGTCTAGTGCATCAGAAAAATCATCACGGTAAAAATCAATTTGTTGAGCGCCTTGGAGATGGCCTTGAGCAAATTCATTATTAGTCCTAACATCTAGCAGCAGCCCGTTGGGAATTGTATCCATAATCAGCTCAAAATCAGCCACATTGACATCAATATTTACTACTTCTTTTGGTGCATTTTGAGCTTGACACCCAGCAGTTGCCATTCCCAAAACAAGCAACAGGCTCTTTATAGGCCAGCCCATTACATTAATTCTATTAATACATCAGATGCTCCCATACCGTTCATGCCGTCGGTAATGCCCTTAGCTTCTAAAAAGGCCAAAGCCTTGCCGGAACGAACACCGGAACGACAGAACAAAACTAATGGACGGGGCATATCTCTGAATTCTTCCCAACGCTCTGGGATGTCATCTAATGGAATATTAACAGCGCCCGGTACAGATTCCATAGCTACCTCTTCAGATGTTCTCACATCTACTAGGCTCACATTTTCATGATTGATTGCTTCGTTGATTGTCATCGACTTTATTTTTAAAGCAGCAAAGTTACAATTGTCCTTTCGCAATAAGGTGCGATATCTGTCACGATTACCAAATAGTGATTTCTTCGCCCAAAGGCTTCAGATTATCACCGTCTTCACAACCAAACGCATTTCTAAATTCGGGCATATTGCTCACGGTTCCAGATACACGGAATTGGGCGGGGCTATGAGGGTCTGTTGTTACTTGATTTTTAAAGTATTCATCTCTCCCATTACTCTGCCATACTTGTGCCCAGCCTAGAAAAACTCTTTGCTCGTCTGTAAAGCCATCAATAGGCTCTACATCTTTGGTTCCTTTCCAATTCTTGTAGGCGTAATATGCTAGGGTTAAGCCACCTAAGTCGGCAATATTTTCTCCTAAAGTTAAACGACCATTAACCTGCACGCCTGGTAATACTTCGTAAGACGAATATTGATCAGCTAATTGTTTGGTTAGTGTATCAAATCGGGCCTTGTCCTGTGCAGTCCACCAATTTTCTAGGTTACCATCTGGGCCGTATTTAGACCCTTGGTCGTCAAATCCATGAGAGAATTCGTGACCAATAACACCACCGATAGCGCCGTAATTAATTGCTGCATCCGCCTTAGGATTATAAAACGGTGGCTGTAGAATTCCTGCTGGGAAAACAACTTCGTTATTCAATGGATTGTAATAGGCGTTTACAATATGTGCACCCATACCCCACTCGCTCTTATCTACTGGCTCATCTATCTTCGCCAAGTTCTTTGCAGTAAAATACTTAGACATGTTTTTCATGTTAGCAAAAAAACTTTCTCTATCAATTTCAAGATCGCTCACATCCTCCCACTTGTTTGGATAACCAATTTTATAGGTAAATGCATCCAGTTTTATTCGTGCTTTTTCCTTGGTTTCATTGGACATCCAGGTTAATTGATCAATGCGTCCACGAAAAGCTTCTCGCAAATCCTCTACCATCTGTTCAACCTCTTCCTTGTGCTCTTTTGGAAAGAATCGATCCGCGTAGAGGTGTCCAACCTGTTGACCAAGCATACCCGTTGACCCTTGAACACGCTTCCATCTTGGATTCATTTTGGGTTTTCCCCTTAAGGTCTTCTGATAGAATTCAAAAGATGCAATTTCTAAAGCATCATTTAATGATCCTGAAGCCCCCCTTATGATGTGCCATTTATGATACTGTTTCCAAGTTTCCAGAGAAAATTCTTTAGACTCCATCCTTGAAAAATATTCCGGTGCACTATTGATTACCCCTCTATCCTGAAGCCCCAATTCATTCATGTATTGGGTGATTGGTAAAGACGGGCATAACTCCTGCCATTCACTTATGGTCATTGGGTTATACCGTTTCTCTGCATCTCGCATTTCTACGCGTGACTTCATAGATTCTGCCAAAGCATATTCCAAGGCATACACGGCGTTTTCATCAATAGAAATTCCAGTGAGTTCTGCCATGGTCGCAATATGATTTCTATATGCTTCTTGAATACCCATACTTTCCTCATCATTGCGCAGGTAGTATTCTCTATCGGGAAGTCCAATACCGCCTTGTCCTACGTAAAGAGCATGCGCTTTGGAATTTTTAGCATCTGTTCTCACGTAGGCATTCACTGGTGCGCTCACCCCATAGAATTTATTCTGGGCCATTAGTACAAAAAGTTCCTCTAAGGAATTGATACCATCAACCTCAACTAAAAAGGGGGTTAATTCACTTGTTCCTCTTTCATTTCTTGCCACGCTATCCATACCGGATGCAACCAAATCACCAATCAATTGCTCATCTGAACCTTTTGAATAGGCTCCTGCAGCAACTTCGTTAAATAAATCCTTCAATCGTTGTTTATTGGTTTCGCGAAGCTTATTGAATTCTCCCCAACGCACCTCTGTCTCGGGTATGGGATTAGCCTCCCGCCAGCCGCCAGAGGTATATTGAAAGAAATCATCACAAGCATGTACATTGGTGTCCAAATGCTCCAGTGGAAATGCCGACGATAGTTTAGCGGTTTGATTTGGTGACTGCACACACGAAACAATGCCGCCTAAAATGAGTAGAGCGAGTAATTTTTTCATTTGATAGGTTATTTATGCTTTTCGCACCCAAGTCTTAAAAGTGAATGAAAATTGGTGATTTTCATCCGTTGGGTGGTAATGCTGTGAAATTAATTCAAAATTGGCAGTATTAAAAGTTGGAAAGTAGGCATCACCGTCAAATGCGGCATGCACTTCTGTTATTTCTAATACATCAATCATTGGCATAGACAAAGCATAAATCTGAGCACCGCCAACGATATATACCTCTTCCTCTGCTTTTGCTATTTGAATAGCCTCTTCAAGGCTATGGGTAACCTCCGCGCCTTTTGCAACAAAATCTTTTTTTCGCGTGATAACTATGTGTCTTCGATTAGGTAAAGGTCGACCACCTAGGCTGTCCCAGGTTTTACGTCCCATGATGATTGTCTTTCCCGCCGTATGACTTTTGAAATGCTTAAGATCGTCTGGCAAGTGCCAAATGAGGTCGTTATTTTTGCCAATTACCCTGTTTTCTGCGTAGGCCACAATTGCTTTTAAAATCATACCGCAACTTTTCCTGGAATATGTGGATGTGGGTCGTAACCTTCTATTTCAAAATCTTCGTACTTAAACTCAAAGATGGATGAAACCTCTTTGTTCATTTTTAGATTCGGCAAGGATCTAAAATCGCGAGACAATTGCAGCTTAACTTGATCAATATGATTATTGTAAATATGTGCGTCACCAAGGGTATGTACAAAATCACCTACCTCTAATCCACATACTTGAGCAACCATATGAACTAAAAAAGCATAAGAAGCAATGTTAAAAGGAACGCCCAAGAAAATATCAGCACTGCGTTGGTACAATTGACAACTCAACTTCCCGTCAGCAACGTAAAATTGGAAGAATGCATGACACGGAGGTAACGCCATTTGGTCAACATACCCAACGTTCCATGCGTTAACAATAATGCGTCTGCTATTGGGGTTATTTTTTATTTGGTCTATAACTTGGCTTATCTGATCAATACTTCCGCCATCAGGTGCAGGCCATGACCTCCATTGGTAACCGTACACTGGACCTAATTCTCCCCATTTTTTCGCAAAATCACTGTCGGTAGCGACTCTCGCTGCAAAATCACGAATGTCTTCTCCTTTAAAATCCTTTGATTTAGAGTAGGCAGCATAGGGCCAATCGTCCCAAATCCGCACCTTGTTTTGAGCTAGATACTCAATGTTGGTAGAACCCTGAAGGAACCAAAGAAGCTCGTGAAGTATACTTTTAATATGAACTTTTTTTGTGGTCAACAAAGGGAAACCATCTTGCAAATTAAAGCGCATTTGATGCCCAAAAACGCTCTTTGTTCCTGTACCTGTGCGGTCTCCTTTTTGGATGCCTTCTTCAAGTACTCTTTTGACTAAATCATGGTATTGCTGCATGTAACAAATATGCTTTTTACTTGGTTAGCGAACACGCTTTGAACAGGGTTGTTTTCCACGGGAAATGAACAAAAAAAAGCCCACCTATAAAAGGCGGGCTTTGTGTGCCCCGGGCCGGGGTCGAACCGGCACGGACATTACTGTCCACAGGATTTTAAGTCCGGCGTGTCTACCAATTCCACCACCGGGGCAACCTTAAAAAAAAACCCTCCAACGTGGAGGGTCGTTGAGCGAAAGACGGGATTCGAACCCGCGACCCCAACCTTGGCAAGGTTGTGCTCTACCAGCTGAGCTACTTTCGCGATTGGGAGGGCAAATATACAGACCTTTTAATTTTCCACAACAGGAAGGGCTATTTTTTTGAAAGTTTTTCCTTGAGTGTATTCAGCAACATTAGGGCCTCAATCGGCTTGAGTTGATCAACATCTACATTTTCAATTTCATCCGCAAGATCTTCCAATTCTGGGCGGTCCAATGAAAAGAAATTTAACTGGCCTGAATTATTTAAATCAGACGATTCATGACTTTTTCCTTTGGTTTGTTCAAGCTCCTTGAGCACCAACTCTGCCCTATTTAAAACATACCCAGGTATACCAGCAAGCTTGGCTACGTGCAGGCCAAAACTGTGAGCTGTACACCCTTTTTTCAATTGACGCGTAAAGACAATTTCACCTCCATGTTCTTCAGCGGCGACATGATAATTTTGCACCTTTTTAAATGAAGTCGTCATTTCATTTAGCTCATGATAATGAGTGGCAAAAAGCACTAGTGGACAAGCCGGATGTTGATGCAAAAATTCAGCTATTCCCCAAGCAATGCTCACCCCATCAAAAGTAGAGGTGCCTCTTCCTATTTCATCGAGTATGACTAAAGATCTATCCGATATGTTGTTAAGAATGGTTGCTGTCTCATTCATCTCCACCATAAAAGTAGACTCCCCTTTACTGAGGTTGTCAGTAGCACCAACTCTCACGAATAGACGATCTATGATGGGTAGATTAGCCGATTCTGCTGGAACATAACTTCCCATTTGTGCTAAAACCTGTATAATAGCCACCTGTCGGAGTAAGGCGCTTTTACCACTCATGTTAGGGCCAGTAATCATGGCGATTGAAGCATCAACAGCATCCATTGCTATACCGTTCGCTATGTACGGCTGCTCTTCGGGAAGCATTCGTTCTATTACTGGATGACGGCCATTTTCTATCTGTATTTGTACTTGATCTATAAAAGATGGTCTACAATAATTATAGGTTTTAGCGACTGTTGCAAAACTCGCTAGCACATCAGTAGTAGCTACCCATCTGGCTAATTTCAATAGGATGTTCAAGTAGTTTTTCGCCTTTTCTGTAACGTCTGCAAAGACTTTCAACTCTATGGCTCTGATTTGCTCCTCCGCACCAAGCACTTCGGCTTCAAATTTCTTCAATTCGTCCGTGATATAGCGTTCAGCGTTAACCAAAGTCTGCTTCCGGTGCCACTCCTGTGGAACTTTATCCTTGTGCGAGTTCCGCACCTCCAAGTAATAACCGAATACATTGTTAAAGGCTAGTTTAAGAGAAGGGATTCCGGTAGCATTTGCTTCTCGATCTCTTATTGACTCCAATGTCCCTGTTGCATCATTGAGCAATCCTCTCAATCGGGCAAGCTCATCATCATATTCACTTCGGATAGATTCTCCTTTCCCTATTATAGCAGACGGATCATCCACAAGGGCTTGCTCCAACTCCAAGTATAAAATTTCCAAAACATCGGGATGTGCGTCTGGATGCGCCCAAGATTGTTCCTTTACCAAATCAACCATGGCTGCACTTTGCTTTAACCCTTCACGCAACCTTGCCATTTCCTTAGGGTTAATTCGTCCGGTAGCAACTCTACTGCACAATCGCTCTAGATCTGGCATCCCATGTAAAACGTCAATTAAGGACTCTAAAAAATCCGGGATTTCTAACAGGGCTTCAACGGCATCATGGCGTTTAGCAATAAGCCCTTTATCTAACATAGGTAATGCTAAATAAGAACGTAGGAGTCGCCCCCCCATGGGACTCGTTGTCTTATCTATAACATCCAAGGTGCTTGTTCCACCTGGTGAATTTGACTTGAATAATTCCAGATTTTGAACGGTAAATCCATCTAACCACATAAAGTCGTCCAATGAAATTCTGGAAATACTAGATATGTGATCTAGCGAATGATATTCGCTGCGTTTCAGATGATGCAAGACCGCTCCTGCAGCAACGGCACCCGGGCTTCCTTTTTGCAGACCAAAGCCACTCAAACTGTTGGTTTTGAAATGGCTCGTAAGCTGATCAAACGTGTATTCTTTTTCCCAAGCCCACGAATCAATACCAAAAAGATAATACTCTTCTTCGAGTTTCTTCCGAAACTCTCGGTCCATGTCTCTTGGATGAATTACCTCTTTTGGTTTATAGGAAGAAAGAGCGGTCAGAAGTTCATCCTGTCCGTGCTCCGCATAATAAAAAGAACCAGTACTAATTTCAATAATTGCCAATCCCCAACTTCCTTTTTTGGCAGGATATAGCGATGCAAGATAATTGTGTTCTTTTCCTGAAAGCAATTCAGAGTTTAAATTAATTCCAGGAGTAACCATATCCGTTACGCCGCGTTTTACAAGTCCTTTGACTAATTTTGGATCTTCGAGCTGTTCTACTATCGCCACCCTATGACCCGCTTTAACTAATTTGGGTAAATAGGTCTGAAGTGCATGATGCGGAAAGCCTGCTAAAGCAACTTCTGATGCCGAACCGTTAGAGCGCTTGGTCAATATTATATCTAGAGTTTTTGATGCTTTTTCGGCGTCGCTACCAAAGGTTTCATAGAAATCACCTACTCTAAACAATAGAATGGCTTCGGGATGCTTCATTTTGATCTCGTCGTATTGACGCATCATTGGAGTTTGCTTCTTGCCCGATTTTTTAGCCATTTATCTATTTCTTTGTAGCATGCTAATGTAATTAGGTTCCTGCGGATGAGAAAACTTAGAAATAACGAATTAGGCAGATTATCGCCAGAAGAATTTGCTAAGGCTAGCAAAACCCCGTTGGTAGTCGTTTTAGATAATATTAGAAGCATGCATAATGTTGGCTCTATTTTTAGAACTGCTGATTGTTTCCTTGCTCAACACATCTTTTTGTGCGGCTTAACACCTGAACCGGGCCATCACGAGATAGAAAAAACTGCATTGGGAGCAACTCAAACAGTAAGCTGGTCCAAGGAAGAAAGTACCGTAACCTGCCTGAACAATTTAAAATCCAAGGGATATAGAATAGTTGCATTAGAGCAAGCTGAAGGCAGTATTGATCTGCGAGAATATTCAGTTTTAGGACCTACTGCGTTGGTTTTAGGACATGAAGTAATGGGTGTACAACAAGAAGTTATTGGCACTTGTGACGACGTTATAGAAATCAAACAATTCGGCACTAAGCATAGTTTGAACGTTAGCGTTAGTGCTGGAATGGCACTGTTTGAAATTCACAAAGGATTAACCAAGTAACTCGAATAAGCTACTTGAGTTTAAAATCAACCCGACGGTTGATTTTATAGTTATCGCTTAGTTTATCATTTTCTCCTATTGCCACAGTCTGCAATCGGTTACCTTTCACATTAAACACTTCGTTCAGTGCTTTTTTTACGGCTTTTGCTCTTCTTAAAGCCAATGCCTTATTGTAAGATTCGGAACCCACCGGGTCGCTATATCCGCGAATTACTATTGTTATTTTAGGGTTCTCTTTAAGGTACCTGGCCACTGCAGTCAGGCTTTCATAAGAAGATGTAGACAGAGTAGCGCTATTGAATTTAAAATAGATACTAGGCAAAAGTGCCGTTGAATTGGTTAAACTTCCGGAATTGGCAATTGTTTGCCCTTTAAAGTTTACTAAAGCGCCTGGGGGCGTATTTTTTTCTTTGTCTAAATGATCCGGAACACCATCCATATCTGAATCTCGGGGCATACCTGTTTCGTCTACATTTATACCTTTTGGTGTAAAAACATCACCGTCTTTGTAATTTGGAATACCGTCTCCATCTGAATCTAAGGCTACTCCGTTTCCAGCAACCGCTACACCTTTTGGCGTCTGATTATCCGCATCAAATAAATCGGCAACACCATCACCATCGCTATCGCCTGACATTGCATTTACTTTTTCATTAAGCAAGGCAACATCTGATTGTAGCATCTTTATCTCTGTGCAAGAAGATAAGATGAACAAATAAATCACGGGGACAAATATTTTTTTCACGAGTCGGAAATTTAATTGTTAAAAAAGCCCGAAGCAAAATACTATAGTAGTTACATTGGTCAACCTTCTTTTACTAAAATAGAGAAGTATTCTACCTATTATTTAAATAATTCGATTGGGTACAACTTCATCATCACATCGCTCAAGCATAACATCCATGCTTAAGTTAGAGACTGGATGAATCCAATTTGGCCATAATTCTTGAAACGGAATTAGCGCAAATTTTCGCAAGTGAAGTCTAGGATGAGGAATAATGAGCTCTTCAGAATCCATTACCACATTCTCAATGGCAAGAATATCAATGTCCATTGTACGATCGCTGTAGCCACCTTCTCCCCTGTAGCGTCCTAACCTTTTCTCTACATTGAGGCATTTATTGATGAAATCATTTGGGCTATCATCAAAAGTGCAATCGAGCGCCTGATTGTAAAACGTCTCATTACTTTCATAACCCCAAGAAGGCGTTTCATAAATAGCGCTGATGGATACAACTTTGCAATCTTTGGCGAGTTCATTGCGAGCCCTCTCTAGATTACCGTTTTTATCTCCTAAATTTGTACCCAATAAGATTATACCTCTGTACATGAAATCCTTTTTTACCACATTTCTTGCTGTCCTTGCAGCACTTATCACTTTGAGTTTTTTAAGCGTACTACTATTATTCGGCCTAGCGGCCTCTTCTAATGACGGCGAACCAAAGATAAATGAGAACTCCTTGCTAAAAATCAACTTAAGCGGGGAATTAGTTGAACGGACCAGCGAAGATCCTTTCGCGGAACTCAATGCTGAACTGTTGGGTCAAGACATTAGCGCTCTTGGGCTCAATGACTTGATGCTTGGACTTAAAAAAGCGGCAGAAGATGATAACATTGAAGGAATACTATTAGAGCATGGCGCTTTTGTAGCAGGTTACGGAATGCTTGAAGAATTAGGTGAGTACTTCATAGAATTCAAAAAAAGTGGGAAACCTATTTACTCTTATGGGGAATACTATACTCAAAAAGGAGCCTATTTAGCGGCGCTCAGCGATACCGCAATACTTCATCCTGGTGGAATTATGGACATCCGAGGCATTGGTATTTCCAGCACCTACTACAAAGACTTTTTTGACAAATTCGGTATTGAACCTTTAGTCGTTAGAGGCACTGGTAATGACTTTAAAAGCGCTGTAGAACCCTATATAGCCTCTGAGATGAGTAAAGAAAATAGACTACAACTTTCTAACCTCACTTCACAGTTTTGGGAATTTATTGGGGATGCTTTTGAAAATGAAAAAAACATTCCGCGTACAACTTTAGATTCTTGCGCCAACAATTGGGTAGGAATGGATGCGGATAAGGCTATGGACGTTGGATTGGTAGAACAATTAGGATATAGAGAAGATGTTTTTGAAAAATTGGAAGACAGGTACAAATTGGTCAACTGGAAAGACTATGCTTCAACTTTATCCAAAGGAAGTTCGAGGGATAGGATAGCCGTTATATATGCCAATGGAACTATTGGGAACGGTACCGGTGGAGAAAATAGCATTGGGACTAGAAATATTATAAAAGCATTGGAAAAAGCATCAGATAACGAAAGGGTAAAAGCTATTGTATTGCGCGTAAACAGTCCTGGTGGAAGTGCTTTAACCTCTGATATGATTCATCATGCCATTGATAAAGTTGAAAAACCAATCATCGTAAGTCAAGCAAATTATGCTGCATCAGGAGGCTATTATATTAGTTGTAATGCAGACGCAATATTTACCAACAGCACAACTATAACCGGAAGTATTGGAATCTTTTTAAATCTATTTACTGCTGAACAATTAATGTCAGAGACACTTGGTCTTCGTGTGGAAGAAGTCACCACTCACCCCTTAGCCAACTTTCCAAATCTTTACCATCACCCAAATGAAAGTGAATATGCTATTCTTCAGAAAATGATTGACAAAGGCTATGACGACTTTACAGGAAAGGTTGCTGCAGGACGAAATATGGAAATGGATTACTTATTACCACTTTGCGGTGGAAGAGTGTGGACTGGAACAGATGCAGTAGATAATGCACTCGCAGATTATGAAGGCAACTTAAGCGATGCCATTGCCTTTGCCGCGGGTGAGGCTGGTTTGGAAGAGTATCGCTTGTATGAGCTTCCAGCTCAAAAAACCGGCATAGAAAAATACCTTGAGTCATTCGGGAGTATTGCCTCTGGCTCGTGGCTTAAATCTAATTCACTCTTAGAGCCGCTGTCAAACGACCCGGTGATGAATGATCTTTTAGAAGTAGGGAGCAACCCTGGAATACAAGCTAAATTGAATCCTCTCTTTAGAAATTTATAATGGCCCAAAACAGACAAGCAGCAGAGCGACTTTACTATATTTTAGGTGCATTGTTCATTACCGCACTTATTACTTGTAATCTCATTGCCAATAAGTTTGTCAGTATTGATTTAGGGTTCAAAGTTTTTGTCATAAGTGCAGGGGTCTTACCCTATCCTATTACGTTTCTAATAACAGATATTTTGAGCGAATTGTATGGTCAAAAAAGAACAACGCAGGTGGTGCTAGCGGGTCTCGTTGCTAGTGTTTTTGTGCTTTTCATTTTGTGGTTAGGAGCACAATTTCCTTCTATTGATGGGTCGATAGTAGACGACGCTATGTACAACGCTGTATTTCAAAATGCTTGGCGTGTAATAGCAGCATCCATGCTGGCCTATCTTTTTGCGCAATTAATTGATGTGCGTTTATTCCATTTTTGGAAAAAGTTGACTAAAGGCAAAAAACTTTGGGTTCGGAACAACTTTTCCACCATTCTATCTCAAGGAGTGGATACCACCATGGTAGTAGTAGTTCTTTTTGCAGGAGTTGAAAGCTGGTCCACCATGGGAGGATATATTGCGGATGGCTGGCTATTTAAAATCATCTTTGCAGCCTTTGACACCATTATCATTTACCTGATTATGTTCTGGGCAAGACGCTATTTTAAACTAAGTGTAGGAGAAGAGATACGCCTTTAAGTTACTTTCATCTTGACCATAAACCCGCTGTGCGACCGGACATTGAAGACGCCGTTTTCCGTGATTATATATTGCCCTCGTATACCCCATAATTCGCCTTGAACCCGGTCATCAGGGGCCTTCAAATTCATACTCTTCACTTTCTTAATTTGATGCTTAATTGGATAGTTAAAATACCATTCTACGGAATCTTTGAAAATGAATTGCTTCAGATGTTCAGGCAACAAGGACTTGGCAGTTTCTATGGACTCCATCAAATCTTCATCTGTTGAATCATCCTTAAGCATTGCTTGCCAAGAAGTTTTATCCACGAAATGGTTTTTCAAGGCAACTTCAGCTTCACCTGCTACGTATCGATTGGGAACTTCTAACAATATGGCGGCACTTTTAGCCCCTTGGTCCATCCATCGAAAGGGCATTTGTGTATTCCTTGTTACCCCAACTTTTATTCTATCGGTCTTGGCTAAATACACATAATGAGGTTGTAGCTGAAGGCGTTTTTCAAATTCTAAATCTCTTTCCTCTATACCCAAATGCGCCTGACTTAATTCAGGTTTCATTATAGTTGGTGATGCCTCTGGTTTGGTAAAAAAGCACTCCCTACAGAAGTTTTGACGATACACCTCTGAAACCAAGTGACCACAAAAGCACGTATGATTACCGTTGAAAGAAATCTCAATATTCCTCCCAAGCAACGCATTCATGAAAAGTAAATCGTCCCCCAATCGCAAAGTATAACGGATTTCTTCGCCGTAATAAGTAGACATTTTACGTAATGGTCCTTCCAATTGCATTTTCAGTTATTTTAGTGGTAACTAACCGTGAAGTTAAATCCAAAACGCTAAATCCGCCATTAAACAGTGTTTTATTCACTCGTAAATAAGATTCTTCAATCAACGCTACGCATTTACGTAGAAAGGTTATTCGATTTAAATGAACGGCCTATTCAAACGCAAGAAGAAATTCTGTTAGATTTTATTGCGAAAGCCAAGAATACCGCATTTGGCCGGCTTCATCACTTTGATTCCATTCATGATTATAAGGATTATGTTTCTAAAGTTCCATTACACGAATACGGAGACTTAAAACCCTACATCAATCAAATGAGGCATGGTGATAAAGATATTTTGTGGCCTGGAAAAGTAGAATGGTATGCAAAAAGCTCAGGCACTTCTAGCGGCGTTTCTAAGTTTATTCCGGTGCCCAAGGAAAGTTTAGAGGGTGCCCATATGAATGGTGGGAAAATTGAATTGGCTCTTTATTTTAATCACAATCCTGATTCTAAATTATTTGAAGGGCTCGGGCTGCGTCTTGGCGGTTCCACCGATTTGGAATCTCACGGGAAAAGTCATTCAGGAGATCTCAGTGCTATACTCATTCAGAATATGCCAATGTGGGCAGAATTCAGAAGTGCGCCAAGCAACAACACGGCATTAATGAGTAACTGGGAGCAGAAAATTGATACCATTCTAGATGAAGTGATTAGTCAAAATATTACTTCATTCTGGGGGGTTAGCAGCTGGTTTCTCGTTCTTTTTAATAAAGTGATTGAACGCACTGGAGCTTCCAACCTACTTGAAGTTTGGCCTAATCTAGAATTGTTTGCTCATGGAGGGGTAAATTTTGCCCCATACAAGGAGCAATTCAAAGCCCTTATGCCCGGTGATCAAGTTACTTTCATGGAGAATTATAATGCTTCTGAAGGATTTTTTGCCGTTCAAGATAATCCTGATTTTGATGGATTGCTTCTTCTCACCTGCTGCGGTACATTTTATGAATTTATACCCATGGATGAATTCCAAGGTAAGGACAGTCAAACCATTACATTGGGCGATGTTCAGCTAAACCGAGAATATGCAGTGGTAATTTCCACAAATGGGGGGCTATGGCGTTACCTGCTAGGTGATACTATACGGTTTGTATCACTTAAACCTTTCAGAATAAAAGTCAGCGGTAGAACTACTCATTTCATTAATGCCTTTGGTGAAGAGGTTATTGTTTCCAATGCGGAGGAGGCGCTTTCCAAAGCTTGTACCATACATAAATGCAGTGTTAGAGACTTTCACGCAGCACCAGTTTTCATGCAATCAAAGAAAAGCGGAGCCCATCAATGGTTGATTGAATTTGAAAAAGCACCAAAGAATTTAAATTTGTTTTCAAGTGATTTGGATATCATGCTTCAGCAACTGAATTCAGATTATGCGGCAAAGAGAAAAGGAGATATCGTACTTGGTCCTCCTCAGATAAGTCAAGTAAATTCGGGACTTTTTCACACCTGGCTGAAAAACAAAAACAAACTCGGTGGTCAAAACAAAATCCCTAGGCTGAGTAATGAAAGAATCTTAATCACGGAGTTTATGGAGCTAAACGAAGCTCTTCATATTGCTCAAGAACGGCAGTCCAAAGATTAATTCTATTCTGAAGTGCGATTTTTGAACTTTCAATGGCTTTATCCCATAAATCAGGGGAATTGCCGCATAATTCAACAACCATTCGTTCTGAAAGCGCTCCATGTACGTCACCGTCAACCTCTATATGACGCTCCAAATAATACATAAACAACCCTAATTCAGAGGGGAACTTTTCTTTCAGGTTTCTTACAATCTCAATAAACATATCCGGTATGAGATCTTCTCTTCCGAAAGTAAAAACTGCAGCCATTTCTGAGGCAACATTTCTTTCAACAACCTCAAGAGTCTCAAGTACAAATTGCTTTGCTCCCTCTGGTGCTTGGCTTTGACGCAAAGCCAATTTAGCATCCACCCCATTTTGGAGGTCTTGTATAAAAGAACGGATTGGCAGCGTATTGGCCCCAGCTTCATCCATTGCTTGAACATATAATTCAAAATGACTAATTGCCCGACCGTTTTGATCCAAATCACTCTCCTCTCCAAAGACAATCTCGTTAATAAGACGGCGCACCTCTGCATTTCCCTTAGGAACCCAATACGGACCAATAGATGTACAAGCTCTCTGGAGACCTTTTAGTAGCACCATAAAATCCCATACAGCCCAAACGTGATTTTCCATGAAAACATGCACTTTTTCAAGGTCATCTATCCATGTAAATGCTTGGTGATTTAAAAGTTCTTGGCGGGCGGGTAGGATTTGCGATTTTACGAATTCAATTTTCATCGTTCCTTGATGCACTTTTTATTACTTTGCAGTGACAAAAATACAACTCATGCATTTAGCAATCGCAGGAAATATTGGTTCAGGTAAGACGACATTAACCGGACTTTTAGCAAAACATTACAATTATGAAGCTCAATACGAGGATGTAGATGACAATCCATACCTCGACGACTTTTACGAAGAAATGCAACGCTGGAGTTTTAATCTTCAAATCTATTTTTTACGATCTCGATTTGAACAAGTTATTCGTGTTCGAGAAGAAAACTTGGATGTGATACAAGACAGAACCATTTACGAGGACGCCAATATTTTTGCGCCAAATCTTCATGCAATGGGATTAATGACCGCGCGCGATTACAATAGTTACAGCGGTTTATTCGAACTCATGGAAAGAAATCTCCAAGCTCCAGACCTCCTCATTTATTTACGAGCATCCGTTCCTACTCTAGTTGACCACATTCAAAAAAGAGGACGAGAATATGAGAATAGCATTAGAATTGATTATTTGCGCCGTCTCAACGAACGGTATGAAGCATGGATTAATACCTACGATAAAGGTAAAGTGCTTATTATCAATGTTGACAAAAATAAATTCCCAGAAAATCCAGAAGATTTAGGTGAAATTATTCAGCAGATTGATTCAGAGTTGAACGGCCTGTTCTAATTTCTTGAGAATATTTTCAGAAGCTCCTTGTTGCTCTAGAAGCCATTTCTGTGCTTCTTTTCCTTTTTCTATTAGAAGGCCTTTACGTGCATCTTCCAAATAATGGTTCCAATCATGTTTGGAACGGGATGATTTCAAGTACCCTTTTTGAATTAGAGATTGATTTTCAGAAACTTTATGCCAGTTTGGACCTGTCATAACTACTTTACCCTGCACAGTCGCCTCCAAAACATTATGTGTTGCCTTTCCAAATCCACCGCCAACGATTATGGCATCGGCCAAGCTATATAAAGAACTTAGCACACCAAATTCGGTAATCAAAAGTAGATCTGTTTCTTTGGGTACATCCATTTCTTTCAGCGCTTGCAACTTTGGGAAAAAGCCGCTTTGATTTTGCGCATCTTCAGGTTTGTGCGGAACTACCCAAATAGAAAAGGCAGAACAATCCAATTTTGATAGGAACTTAATATCCTGATTGTGCGCACTTCCTACCAATAAAATAGGTTTAGTTTGCGCCATTTTCCAATTCAAGTAGCGCTTTGGTACTGGTACGTTTATGAGCTGCGCCGCATAATCGTACTTGGGATTACCTAATACGGCAGACTGTATTCCTGCTCGGTTAAGTGTTGCTGCATCCTCTTGGTTAACGACGCCCCAAGAATGAATTGCAGAAATAACATTCTTTCTAATCAACGGTAGCCATTTACTTAAATACCACGGCATACTAGAGGCGCTCATCGCTACCAATACCAAGGGGACACGGCGCTTTCTCAAGGCATTCAAGTGATTTGGCCAAATATCATAGCGAATAAACAACGCGACTTTAGGACGACAATACGCAAGCCAAGCCTCAGCCTCCGAATTTGTATCTACCGGTAAATAATGGACTTTAGCCCGAGAGTAATTCTTCCTAGGTTCGTAGCCGGAAGGACTAAAAAATGTAACTACTGCGCTCCAATCTGAATGTTGTTCTAAAAATTTTTCCAGTACTGGACGACCCATTTCAAATTCTCCAAGAGATGCAGAATGCATCCAAATCACATTTCCTTTGATAGGTGCATCAGATTTCCAACCTCTGTCCGATTCTACCTTCTTAATCCAACTGTTTTTTGAAGCTAACACCCTCCATAAAGGAAAGAAAATTGCAGAAATTAATGGGTAAATAAGCATCAATCGATCAGATAAAAACTCTCTTGCTTTCTATACAATGGAATATACCAAGTGAGGGCTCCCCCAAAGAATAAGTCAAACTTTATACTCGTATCTGGCTCTGCTGTATCAATTATAAAACCACGAACATTTCTGCTTGCACCAGTATTAACAGTAAAAGTAGCGGCCCAATTTACCCGCTCATTGTTATCTAAATGTAGGTATCGAACCGAGGTATTCACGTAAGCACCAATGTGTAAACGATCATATCCCTCCAAAAATGGACTTTGCAGCTGTGGAAGCGTACCTCTTTGATCCCTTAATCCAATTTTATGTTGCCCTATTCCCAATCCCTCAAGAAGCAACCAGCCCGAATTAGGATTGTATCTACTACGAACTATTTTACCATAATGAAACATGATCTGTCCACCACTCATTCCGGCTTGTATGGTAGCGAATTCACCGTTGACTCCTAAAAAATTGCCGTTTGCGTCTGTAAGGTTGGAAAAAATATCACCAACATCTTTGACGGCATTTCCATAATGTGCCTTGAATGAAGCTCCTACAAATTGACCGTTTTTATTCTTTACGAGGTATTCTACTTCTGCTGACGAGAAAAATCGATAATTCAGCGCCATATCTCCCATAGGCTGATAGACGCCTAAACTAAGTCCATACAACTGTGCAGAACGGGCACTATCCCTTGTGGTGATTTGAGATTTCGCCAAATAGAAGCTAAGAAATAGCAGCAGGGTCAATAACTTTTTAGAAGAAATGAGCATAGGATTCATTCAGTCTGCAATTTACATTATAGACATCATCTTCAATAATGTATTTTAGCAATCTCAATTAATCGGAGTGAATCCACGCATATGAAAATCACAGTAATAGGTACTGGCTATGTAGGTTTAGTAACGGGCGCATGTCTTTCAGATGTGGGTATCGAAGTAACCTGTATAGATATTGATCAGAAAAAGATAGACGGTTTAAAGAACGGGGTCCTACCCATCTACGAGCCGGGTCTAGAAGAAATAGTCAAGCGTAATTACCACAAGGGCCGTTTAAACTTCTCTACAGATTTAGGCGAGGCCATTGAAGGCTCACAAGCTGCATTTATTGCTGTGGGCACGCCTCCCGGAGAAGACGGCTCTGCGGCTTTC
>Ga0213865_10000471_pt1 | contig 27497 bp, 15 predicted proteins | sample PICome_6_FD_160100 | JGI IMG/M metagenome (GOLD analysis project Ga0213865, IMG submission 160100) | Coastal seawater microbial communities near Pivers Island, North Carolina, United States - PICO282 | ecosystem: Environmental > Aquatic > Marine > Coastal | place: USA: North Carolina...
ATCAAACCTATGAACTATCAAGAATATACCAAGAATAGTTTAGCTACCTTTGAAGAACAGCGCATTTTCTCTATTGTAAACGATAATACCTTATCAGACAGTCAAAAAAACAAGGCTTTCCAAGATGCATTTAAGAAACTTACAGAATTAAATGTTCGTATGGTAATAGACAGTATTCATTCTATACAAGTTGGAGAAGATATAGTTAGTGATAGACGTCATATCAACGAGTTTATTGAAAATGCTGACAAAAAATTCTACGATGCTGTATTTTCTAGTCTTGAAGAAGAAAGAAAAAAGTTTGCCGTACAACCCTTTGAGTTTACTGCTACACCAGAAGAAAAAGAAGCTGGTGCACAAGACCAATATACCATTCCTATACTTATGGACCCATCAAATTTTTTCGCGCAAAGATCGTAAGCCTGCCTCTTGACCAGATATTGCACGAAGTTGAAATGTATGATAATGAAATCAAACAAATCAAAGACAGTATATTGAAAATTATTTGGTATATGAGAGGTGCTATATCTATTACAGAAGGGTTTTTGTTAGCTCCTGAAGATAGAGAAATAATTAATAGTATTATTAAAGATAATTTAGAGACCACAAAGAAAAGTGGTCTTCCATTCTTTTAATTACTTGCCTTTGGTTACTTTGTAACCTGCGGCTGCAAGTGTATTAATAGCAGTTTGTATATCATCTTTCTTAGCTGGTGCAGCAGTAGTTCCGCCACGTCCTCTATTGTATCCAAAAGCTGATTTTTTGAATGTTCCGCTTTTTGTTGCACCTTTTTGGAAGCCTCTTTGTACAATATACTTGAGAATAGCATCAATTTGTGCGCCTTTTAGTACAGTAGCTTCTGTTAGGCTTTCAAACTGGATACTTTGGAATAGTTCGCCCTGTTGTGGTGCATTAGGATCTGCTTTTTGCGCACCTCCAGGTGTAATAGCACCTGCGTTAGGATCGTTACGCTTTAATTTACCAGCTGTTTTTTGTGCAGCTTTCATCATTGCAGTTAATTGATTTGGATTTTTTACAGGATAACCTTTTTGTTGTAAGTATTGAACTAATAGTTCTAGTGTTGGCTTACCACCAGGTACGTTTTTGTAGAAAGCAACAAATTCTTTCTTCATTGCATTCATTTCTCTTTGCAATACCTGTGCTGTTTTTGCCGTCTTGCTACCTAGTTTAGCCATAACAGCAGTGCCTGCACGTTTTAACAGTCCCGCTGGTGCTTCATCTACTTTAGATTCTGTAATAATTTCCAAAATTTCCATTTTGACATCCTTTAAATTAACTGCTTGTATTTATACTGATACGATCAAATTAAATAATCTACCATGAGATCAGTTTATATTGTTTATGATAATGACAAAGTTGAAGAGTTTGGATCTGAAGAAGATGCACACACATATATCAGTGTTATGCAATCACAAGATCCAACTAAATCTTATACCATTGTAAAGGAAGAACGCTATACTGTTAAAGGTTTAGGACGTGATCCTGATTTACATTAAGTGTATTAGCTACGCTAATACAAGTTTTCGCTTACGCTCAAACTAAACACTTCGTTATTAATATTAAGTGCGAAGCACTTACGTTTCATGTAGATTGTTTTAGTCAGACGGAACCAGTTACGGTTCCAGCCTGTCTCAAATTTCATGTGAGTTCGTCACAGCCGAGACTTGGAAGTAGGTAATTTTCTGCTACACAATGGGCTCTGACCTTTCCCAACCTACGTCGACATCTTATACGCTATACCGTATATTCACAAAATATACGCTTTACCGCATAATACCCGTTGCTTCGTTCCTGGTGCATACGGTTTTTATGTGTAATGTGCAGTTTTTCGACAGCCAACAGTCTATCTCCGTCAATCAGTAGCCCAATTTGTCTGATGGCTTCCACACTCTGGTGTGTCGATCAACGTGTACGTGTGCTCCTATACGGTAGCTTTTTCCACAGCGGTATTTTTGAACTGGCCCGCCAACCTTATGTGTTGGATTGTTTTGCCTGTATGCTATGTTCTAGCAAAGCCTTGCGCAATTTATCGGAACCGCCAACTCTAACATTTATAATTCCATTGTAATACTCATCCGTCTCTAATACACGGCGGTCAAATTGCTCTCTTGCCTCTATATAACTCATTTCTGCACGTGATTTGCAAAAATAAAGTATTTCTCTTGTGAAATGCTCTGGGCCTAACTTGTCTACGTCTGTTTGTAACCTATCTGAACTACCCCAGTAGTCTTTCCAGTCACTTTCTTTGTAGCCTCTGCGTTTATTCTTTTTGCCTTTGAGTGGTGGCTTTGTAGTTTTAAATTTGGCTAATTTTTTGCCTACATATTTTTGTCCAGTGGTAAGATTGGTTATAAGATAAACAAATCCTTCGTATTCATCGTCAATACTATCAATTTGTTTTCCTTCATAAGTCCACTGCATGAACTTACTTACCCTAGCCTTTAAGTTTGTGCCTTTTTCTTGGTTTTTCTAGTTGTATTATGTTTAATATGAATTTCATCCATTCTTTGTTTGGCTAAAGATCTAATTAAACGTAAATTGCGCCTTACTTCAGTATGTGTTCGTGTAGAATTTCTTTCTTCAAACTTTTCGTTTGATTTGAAATACTCTAAATATGCCTGTGTTAGTTGATCGTGTATGTCGTCCATTACTCAATTATATCAATATCGTTTGCATAACTTGTAAATCCGTTTTCTTTAATAACTTTCATAACGTGATTTACTCTACCTACTAATTCGTCTTTGTGTGAAATCAAATAAACATTTTTGTTACGTTCTCTACCCATTTTTTTGAGTACACCTAAACTGTTTTCAACACCGGCTGTATCCATACCACTGTCGATCAACTCATCGATAAACAACAAGTTGATATTTTGATATAAACTTTCCCAAACATCACGGAATGCAAAGCTCATACCTAGTATAAGTCTGTTACGTTCGCCTCTACTCAAATTATCAAAGTCTAGATCTTGTCCTAATTGTGTAATTTCAACATTTAAATCGTTTTGGAACAACACTTGATGCGGTAAACCTAATTTATCTAGATAGTATGTAAGTCTATTGTTCAAGTATGCTAGATTTTGATCAATAATTTTCTTACGTATGAACGAATCTTTATTTGTAAGCAATTTCAACAAGAATTCTTGATGATCTTTGAAAGACGTTAGTGAATTTACTATTTCCCAATCTATCTCTTGTATTGCTGTTTCATTAAGATTGTTAATTTGTTCTTGATAAGGGTCTGTTTCTTGTAATTTGAGATCAAGACTTTGTTTCAAACTGTCTACATTCTGTCTATGATCATATGCTTCTTTTGCAGTTTCATAGAATGTAGAAGGTTTGCCATTAATTTCACCTATTTCGCTCAGTCCATTTACAACTTCTTGTAATTTGACTGTAATTTCTGTTTGATATGCTTGTGCATCAGATAATTCTTTAGTTTTTCTTAACTCAATTTCTGCTTTTTTGTCTGCATGTAGTTCTTGCCCACAAGTGTAACAAGTAGCATCTTCAAGATTTGCGATGTCTTTTTCTGCCTTTTCTACAGATTTGTTAGCACGTAGTAGTGCTGAATCTAGTGTGCTTTTTTCTTTATTAAGAGCCAAAATTGCATTGTTTAGTTCAGTCCAATTTTGTAATTTTTCATGATTATCTAGTTCTTTGTTAATATCTAGTTTTTCTAATTCTTCAATTGCTAGACGTAATTTGTTAGCATCCTGATCTTTTTTTGACAACCATGCTCGTTGATTATTCTTCAAACTATCAATGGTACTTGATATTTTTTCATTAGCTGATTGTATTGCATTAATTTTTGCAGTTTCTTCTGTAATTGTGTCTCTTGTAACACGAATTTGTTCTTTAAGATTTTCTGCTTTTTCGCTTAGAATAGTAATACCAAGTAATTGTTCAATGATAGCACGTTGATCATTCTGACGCATACTCAAAAATGGTTCGGTGTAAGTGTTGAGTGCAAGAATATGTTTAAACATATCATGACTCATACCCAAAAGTGTGTTAATTTCGTCTTGAGTACGTCTTGAATCGCCTTGACTTTCGTCTGTAAGCTCTTGTTCTTGATCATTAATATAGAATTTAAGAATATTTGGACTTCTGCCACGTTCAATTCTATAATTTACGTTATCTTTTTCAAAATGTAACGTAACTAACATACCTTTATTGTTGGTTTTGTTAATAAGGTTGTTACGTTTGATATTTGTAAGTGCTTGGCCGTACAATGCGTAAGATAATGCGTTGATTATCGTAGTTTTGCCAGTACCGTTTCGTGAACCGGAATCGTCACCTCCTTGATCTAAGTTTTCGCCAAGCACTAGCGTGAGTTGTTCCTTGTCAAAGTCAACTCCTTGGGTTTGATTACCCACACTCATGAAATTCTTTACTGTGAGATCTTTAATTCTAATCATTATAGCTCGTTGTATATGTCTAGTAGTGTTTTCTTATTGAAACTGTCTGATTCAATAGCAGAAATCTCATTAGATACAATTTGATCCACACTCTCAAATTGTTGTATATCTATATCTGATGTTATTTCTTCTATTTGTTTTTGTGGAATAAGGGTTATTTCTCTACAATCGTAATTGTTTATAAATGTTTCTTTAATGAAACTTGCTTCTTCGTAGCTGATAGGAAGATCTAACGTAACTCTTAAGTACATTTTGCTTTTGATAAGGGTATCAGTTTCATCTAGCAGTTGACTTAGTTTAACTGTGCGATACTTAGGACAGTTTGGCCAGTTGATATACTCTGGTTCTGCATTGTTCTCACGGTCCAATATCATCATACCACGGTCATCATCCCATGCATCTGCATAGTTGTGCGGAAACGCATTACCAATGTAATGAATAGCACCTTGCTTTTGACGTTTGTGAAAGTGTCCTGAAAAAACATAATCTTGATGTTTAAAGTGTTGTGCCTTTAGCTCACCGTGATCGGGCATCTGTACCATTGCGTTCATATAGAAGCTGGGTAGCTCAAAATGTCCAAACATATATTTGGCTTTAATTTTTTCAATCTTCTTCCATTCATCGCCTACTAACCAAGGAACAAGCGCAACGTCGTCTATAACTGTAATTTCGTCAATAAATGTGATACCTGGAATATATCTACTAAACGCTGTGCTGTTGATGTCTCTTTTGTCTTTATAGTATAAATCGTGATTGCCGTCAAAGAAGAAGAATTGCTCAAATGCACTTCCTAACTTTTCCATGCAACGGATCGTTGAATCCATTGTAGTTAAGTTCAAACTGTTTCTGTTGTGATGCCAATCACCACAAAAGATACCGGTTTCGCAACCATTTTTCTTGGCAGTTTCGATGAACCAATCAATGAATTCTTCACAATCGTTATTGTGTATTTTGCTGTTTCCCTTCAATCCGAAATGGATGTCAGTAAACACTGCTGCTTTCTTAAACAATGTAATTCCTCTAGTGTTTTGTTAATTGTACGCTATAATATACTGAAAGTCAACACAAAAATTTAGGTTTTTGCTTCTTTTTCACGCTTTTGGGCAGCTTCCCATTCTCCTGCGTGTTGTCTTGTGTAACTAGGATTCATGCCGTTTTGTTCAAGAATATCATCTCTAATATTTTGATTACGTTTTTCAATGTTAATAACACGTACAAATGAATTTGTAACGGCTGCAGTGTAGTATGCAAAAGGGTTGTTTGATTTTGATTCGTCAAACTGTAGTCCAATTTGTGCAAGTTGTAGTATGGCTTGTCCGCGCATCTCATCATTATACGTATATCCACGTACATTGCCTCTAGTTGCATATCTTTCACAAAGTTTAATCCACATACGTGCAAGTTTATCTGTTGCTTTACCGTGGTCTTTAGAATAGTAACCATTTTCTAAACCACCTATCCAATGACTTTTGCCTACACACACTAACTCATCGTTTTCGTCGAACTTAAAGTGCTGGAACGGCGGAAAAGGAAGTTTTTCATGTCTGTCTGCAACTGTTTTTGGATTTTTTTTGCGGCCCTTATCTTCAGGAATATGGTCAAATGTCATTACACGGAATATTAATTCTTGTTTTTCAATTTTTCTATAATCAACTTCGCACTCTGCAAGTTTAACTTTTTCACCTGCAAGTTTACGCTTTTCGTAATCTTGTTGTCCTAAGCGTTTCGCTTTGTTTCTTTTGGCTTCTGCAATAGTTCTAATATTGATTTTGTCTATGCTAGGCAAAATTATATCAAATTTATGGTAACTGTCATCGGTATAACTATTAAATGTATTTTTTGATTTATGTATTTCTAGTAATAAATCCTTATTGTTAAGGTAATTTTGTTTTCTCATGTTTTCTCCAAACTAACTCTACTATTATAATATACGCACATATAAAAGTCAACTAAATACTTTATAGGAGAACAAATATGGCAGACGTAGGATCACTTGTTGGTACTGCTGTTGGAGTTGCAACAGCATTTGCTAGTGCTTTAAGAAAACGAGATATACCCGAAATAATAACAAAATCGCAAGGACAAGCAACAATCAAGAACGAGCCAAATGACTGGCGAGTTAAGATACACTTACCTCCAGTTTTGAATGATATGAATTCAAAACTTTTTGCTCCTTTAAAGGATTCTGATAATGCTATGGTATTTCCTTTAACACCGTCAATAATTATTCAACATAGTGCCAATTATAATGCTTTACAACCTACACATACTAATTATGCCTATCAGGTATATCAAAATAGTAGTATTGAAACAATTACAATAACTGGAGAATTTATTGTTGAAAACAAGGCAGATGCTGCATATTGGCTTGCTACAACACACTTTTTGAGAAGTGCAACCAAGATGTTCTTTGGCGAAGGAGAAAATGCTGGAAATCCGCCTGTTATATGTAAACTTAGCGGATACGGAGATTATGTGTTTAATAAAATGCCGTGTGTAATTCAAAATTTCACGATAGATTTGCCTCAAGATGTTGATTACATATCAAGCGAAGTAGGCGTAAATGTAGCTGAAGCTCCTAGTAAGCAACCACAATCATATGCTCCGGCTAGTTCACAAATTACAGTTAGTTTAGTACCAGTTTACAGTAGAGAAACAATAGAAAAGTTTACCCTAAAAGATTTTGTCACTGGTGGCTATCTTGGAAATGCTGATACAAAAGGATTCATCTAATGGCAACATATAATACAACAAGTCCTTATGCTAACACAGAAATTATCAATAATCAATATTTAGGTTTATACAGTGCCAGGAGTATTCCTAGCGAAAGTGACGATGTATTGTATGAACTTGGAACACAATACACTTACCGACCAGATTTGTTAGCATTTGATCTATATGGTTCAGAAAAATTGTGGTGGGTTTTTGCAGTTAGGAATCCAGAAGTGTTAAAGGACCCTGTTTTTGATATGGTAGCCGGAACAAAAATTAGGCTACCAAAAGCAGACCGAGTCAAAACAGCATTAGGAATCTAATATGCCAAGACAAAAGAACTTACTAAGTCCACTTGCATCATATAACGCTATTTTTTCTATAGCAAGTATGTCTAAAGATGATCTACAATCAGAAGAGTACAAAAATCCAGACTGGGCAGGATTTAACAACGGACAAGTTTTGTTTAGAGGTGCAGGACAAACTCCATCTTCTAAAGTGCTTGCATCTGACGAAGGCGCACCAATGTCTTATTATATGGAAGATGTTGAAATAAAGAGTCTTGTTACTCCTGGTATAAACAGAGGTAATACATCAAACACAGATATTAGATTTACACTTATAGAACCTTACAGTATGGGTATGTTGTTGCAAAATCTTGTAACTACTGCCCAAGAGGCAGGAAATATTCATTATATCGGAGCTCCATTTTTGCTTAGGATAGACTTTAGAGGATTTAACACAGACGGAGCTCCTGTTGATATGAGTAATAAATCTAATCAAAGATTGTTACAAAGGAACATACCGTTTAAGTTTACCGATATACAACTACAGTATACAGCAGCAGGCACTAGATATGAATGTAGAGCAATACCTTGGTCCGCACTTGCACTTCAAGCACCGTATTCTGTACTTCCTGCAGATGTTACATTCTTTTCTTTCGATGGCACGGTTAAAGGAGCATTATCTAGTTTAAACAGTAGAAGTTCTGTAGATATTCAGAGCTTAGATTCTGTACTTAATGCCCATTATCAATCAATTGCTAACGATGATCATGATAGCAAATACAAGCCTCACAAATATTACTTTATATTTCCTGAAAAAAATGAAGGTTCATTTAATGAAAACCAAACTGCAAACAATAAATGGGGAAAAAGTAAATTTGACAAAAAAATAAAAGATACAATGGTCAAACCCAAAGACAACAAAGAAAGTCAAGACAAACCGCAAAGTAGATTTACTGCTAATAAAGATGGTGCAGTAAAATTTGCATTTCCTAAAGGAACGCCAATTGTAAAAGTAATAGAAGAAGTGTTGTTAAATTCTGATGAAATGCGAAAATATATCGAAAAGGATTATTTTGCAGATTCTCAAGACCCTTATATAGATTGGTTTAAAATAGAAACAGAAGTAAATTTAAGACCTGACGAACAAACATTTAATATTCTAGGACAACATCCAAAAGAATTTGTGTTTAAAATTGTACCTTACCGCATTGTAAAAAATAAAGTAAGAACACCTGGAGAAATTCCTGATTACAAAAGAATTCAAACAAACATAGTTAAGCAATATGATTTCTTGTATACAGGAACAAATCAAGATGTATTAGACTTTAATATAAAATTAGATCATGCTTTTTTTGTGCCTTTGATGCCTGGATTTACCGATATTGCTACTAAGTTGCAATCTAAAGCTATAGTTAAAGATAAACTTACAGAAAATAAAGCGGTTCCAAGCACAGGGCGAACAGAGGATAATACGCTAGGAACACCAGCACATATTACACCAAATACTATGCATGTTTCACCTGGGGGCATCACAGATTATACACCAGACTCTTTAGATGCTTTAGCAAAATTTTTCAATAATGCTATGTTAAACAGTCCGGTAGATTTAGTAGAGATTGATTTTGAAATTTGGGGAGATCCTTACTTTCTACCAGATAACGGTGTTGGAAATTATAACAGCAGGCAAGGCGATATACTAACTATTACTAAAAATGGAGCAATCAATTGGAGTAGATCCGAGGTAGACCTAATGTTAAACTTTAGGACACCAGTTGATATAGATACAGACAAAGGAATTTATAAATTTCCTAAGGAAAATAATGCAGCTGTGTTTTCAGGAATCTACCAAGTTATAGAAATTGTTAATACATTTTCTTCAGGAGAGTTTAAGAATAGTCTAAAATGCTTGCGTAGATTAAACTCTAAAGGAGGAGATTTAGATGAAGCTCCAAATCAAGCAAGTCCGTTAGTGTTTAAATCATATGAAATCCAAGATACTAACACAAGCAATGTAGGTAAAGTTCAAGACGGCAAATCTTTTGCAGTAGCAGTAGATAGTGTAGGTAATGTATCTGCACTTGGGTCGTTATCATCACCAGGTGATGAACGAGAAGCAGTTGATGAAATAGTTAATATCTATAATAATAATGTGTTTAAGGAAAATAGATGATACCAAATTCTTCAGGATTACAAAGTAATAGATTAAGGAATGCAAAAGTAAACAGTGCTCCTCTTGGAAATTTTGGTATATATCAGGCACTAATTGTTAATAATCTTGACACAAGTTATAATGGCATATTAGAAGTTGAATTACTCCGTAAAAACGACAATAATGGAAAAGCTGAGAGGACAGGACAATATGAGCAGGTAAGATATTGTAGCCCTTTTGGTGGTAATAGTATACCTAAACAAAATAAAGAAGATTACACCGGCAACGAAACTCGCAAAATGAATGACTTCCATAGATCTTATGGTATGTGGATGGTACCTCCAGATGTAGGCACTGTAATACTGGTAGCCTTTGCTGAAGATGATAGATCGCAAGGATTCTATATAGGAACAGTATTTGATGATTACAATAATTTTGCATTACCAGACACTGCTGTAAGTTCAAGTAGGGCAGACGGACCAAAAAGTTTACAAAATAAAAAACTACCAGCTGGAGAAGTAAACCTAGCTTCATTAGGTAATCCTTCGACCGCAGATTTAGAAAAGAAACCATATAATGAAAATGTAGCAAACCAATTATTAGAAGCAGGATTATTATTTGACGAAGTCCGTGGTCCTAGTTCTAGTAGTGCAAGAAGAGAATATCCTAGTGCAGTTTTTGGTATCAGCACTCCCGGCCCATTAGATAAAACAGGAAGAACAGGACCTATTGGAAAACCTGGTGAACAGATTAATGTGCCTATTGATAGACTAGGCGGAAGCAGTATTATCATGGACGACGGCGATGATAAAATTGTGAGAAAAAGTAAAGCCGGTGAAGGAAAAGCAGAATATGCAATTCTTGATGAAGGCGAAAAAGATCCAAAAACTAACTTACCATTTAATGAATGTTTAAGATTTAGAACTAGAACAGGTCATCAAATTCTGCTACACAATACTGAGGATTTAATTTATATTACAAATAGTAAAGGTAGTGCATGGATAGAATTAACTTCAAATGGTAAAATAGATGTTTATGCAGAAGATAGTATAAGTGTGCGTACAGAAAATGACTTTAATTTCTATGCTGAAAGAGACTTTAATTTTGAAGCAAAACGCAATTTCAATTTGAAAGCCGGTGAATCCATTAACTTAGAAAATGGTAGCGACACAACATGGCTCACTAAAGGTAATATGAAATTAAAAGTACAAGAAAATTTAAACATTACCACAGACGGAGATAGAATTGACTACACAGATAAATCTCTTACTAGTGTTGCAAAAGGAAGTCAATATCTTAAATCCGGACCAGCACAAACTTTTGGAATAGTTAGTGGCGGCAATGTTGTTCTTCATGACGGTGATTTAAATGGTAATACTTATAAGATATCTATGAATAGTGGAAGCCCAGGTACACCATTAGTTCCTGAGGCCCCTACAGGACTTCTTACTTATAAAGTACCTGATAAGATAACCGTGTCACTAGAACAAAGTCCAACTGCTATACAACAGCAACAAGATATTGATAGTATAATGAAAAGAGTTCCACAACACGAACCTTGGTTCCATCATGAGAATTTAGATCCTACCAAAATGACACCTACTGCAACTGATAGAAATACAGGTAGTTCTATTATCCAAGAAAATGTAATATTGACTCCTGATACGTTCAAAAGAACGCCTCCTAAAGCATAGGTAAATACAGTATGGCTATTAATGAAAAACAATTATACAAAAGAATTAATTTAAGTAATGCAAACACCAGCCGCCAACCTCTCACTTCTAGAAATTATAGGGGTTTAAGCACAGTCAATCCTAGTAGTAATACTACAGCATTGTACGATCTTGCATTAATTAAGCAAGATATAATTAACCATCTACACATACGCCAGGGTGAAAAATTAGAAAATCCTGAGTTCGGAACAATAGTATGGGATTTATTACACGAACCTCTTACTGATCAGCTGAAAGATTTGCTTATTGAAAATGTACAGCAAGTAATAAACTATGATCCTAGAGTTAATGTTGATCAAGTAATAATTGAAACATACGAAACAGGAATACAAATTGAATGTGAAATAACTTACCTTGAATATAATGTTGTTGAATCTATGCGGTTTGCATTTGACGAAGAAAACGGAATAACCCAGGGATAATGTGCGCACATAATTCAACCAAATAAATACAGTTAGAGGAACAAAAAATATGTCGTCAACGGATAGACAAAATAGATTATTACTTGCAGAAGATTGGAAGCGAATCTACCAGAGCTTTAGAAACGCCGATTTCCAAAGTTATGATTTTGACAATCTACGCCGCACTATGATTAATTATTTGCGGACAAACTATCCTGAAGATTTCAACGATTATATAGAAAGTTCTGAATACCTCGCTTTAATTGATCTCATTGCTTTCTTAGGACAAAATCTTAGCTTTAGGGTTGATTTAAATGCTAGAGAAAATTATATTGAATTAGCAGAGCGTAGAGAAAGTATATTACGGTTAGCAAGATTGCTTTCTTATAATCCTAAAAGGATGCAACCATCTAACGGCTTCTTAAAAATAAGTAGTGTCCAAACCACTGAACAAGTGACTGATACAAATAATTTCAATTTAGCAAATCAAACAATACTTTGGAATGATAGCTCCAATCCTAATTGGAGAGAACAATTTAATTTAGTGTTAAATTCTGCATTACCTGTTAACGGAACTATCGGATCACCTGAAAGAAGAGAACTTATAAATGGGTTGCAAACTGACCAATACAGAATAACGGCTCAAGCGGTGACTTACCAGTTTATGGCTTTAGTAAAAGAGTAGATGGTAGTAATTTACAATTTGAAGTAACAAGTTGTAAAATTAATGAAGGACAAATTATTGAAGAACCTCCCCTACAAGGAAATCAGCTTTCATTTATATACACAGATGATGGAAAAGGTGCTGGAAGTAGTAACACAGGATATTTCCTACACTTTAGACAAGGTGTGCTAGAAACAGAAACATTTACAATTGAAAGACCTATTGCTAATCAAGTTGTAGCAATAGATGTTGATAATATCAATGACAGCGATGTGTGGTTGTACAGTGTTGACGATCAAGGTGCTGAACAAAAATTATGGACAAAAGTAGATAACGTTGAAGGTAATAATGTAATTTATAATAGTGTCAACAAAGAAGTTAGAGATATTTATAGTGTCCTTACAAGAGTAAATGACAGGATAAACCTAATATTTTCCGACGGTGTTTTTGGTAATCTACCAAGTGGCGGATTTAGAGCATATTACAGAACTAGTGAAAATAGATCATATAATATTAATGCAAGAGAAATGCAAAATATTCTTATTTCTGTACCATATGTAACAAAAAAAGGTCAAGCAGAAACAATTACTATAACAGCAAGTTTGCGTTATAATGTAGACAATGCAAGTAGTAGAGAAACAAACGATAGCATTAGAAGTTCTGCACCAGCAACTTATTATACACAAAATAGAATGATTACTGCTGAAGATTATAATATTCTTCCTCTAGCTCAAAGCCAAGAAATTGTAAAAATTAAAAGTGTTAATAGAACCAGCAGTGGTATCAGTAGATATTATGATTTAATAGATGCAACTGGAAAATATAGCACTACAAGTTTGTTTGCTTCTGATGGAGTAATGTACAAGCAAGAATCACAACAAAAGACTAATTTTGCTTTTGAAACTCAGACTGATATCGAAGGCGTTATTGTTAACCAAATTGAACCAATACTACAAAACAAAAATATTTTGAATTTCTATCTTTCAAAATTTCCTAAAGTATTAATTAAAGATTTGAATGCAACTTGGACACAAGTAACTAGTGATACCAATCGAAGCACAGGTTATCTTTCAGATGTAGATGGTATTAGATATTTTGTAAGCACATTTACTGCTAATTTCTTACGCTTAATAGAACCTGGAACATTATGTAAATTTGTAGCACCTGATGGTAAGCACTTTATGGAAAATGGCACAATAATGGACGGTGAGCCCGATCATCCAGGTAGCTCTTTATACAAATGGGTTAAAGTAGTAAGTGTAGTAGGTAGAGGTACAGAAGTCCAAGATACAGGATTAGGCCCTATTGTACTTAATGATATTATTCCAAGTGAAGCAATACTAACAGAGTTAAGACCAAAACTTAGCACAGTATTAACAAATGATGTAAGAACGCAATTTATAGATCAAGCGTTTGCTTATAATACATTCGGCTTGCGCTATGACATAAATGAAAGAGCATGGAAAATTATTACAGAAAGTAATCTTAATTTAACAGATGAATTTTCTACAGGACAAGAAGGTGACAGCACTAACCAAAAATTAGATGCTAGTTGGATGTTATTATTTGAAACTAACGGAGACAACTATACTGTAACTTATAGAAGTTTGCGGTACGTATTTGAAAGTGCAAAGGAAATTAAATTTTTCTATGACGATACTGATAAGGTATACGATCCAAAAACAGGAAAACTTGTTAAAGACACAATCAATATATTAAGTATTAATAAAGCACCAGATAGCAGAGAAGCATTTAATGATGACTTCTTATGGGAAATATCAAATTCATATAGAGATGCTGAAGGATATGTAGACACAAGCAAAATAGAAATTACATTTAATGATTCAGATGACGATGGTGTAGTTGATAATCCAGATATATTTGACGATATCATTGCCGAAGATACAAATGTTCTTGATAAATTGGTATTCTTAGAAAAATATACTACCACAGCTCAAGTAGACGATTATAGATATATTAGTTTAAGTGATAGTAACATAATACCTTTAAACACAGAAAGTGAAGTAGGACCTTATAGTTCATATAACGAAGGACAAATTTGGTACTTTAGAGATGTTGATACATTTAAAATTTTGAGGAATCTTAATCTACAGGTTACAGCTGATTATAAAGCATTTGTAGGCAGAGATCAACTAAAGTTCCATTATATTCATAGTGCTGACAGTAATAATAGAATCGATCCATCAAGTACAAATATTATAGACTGTTACATGCTAACACGCACATATGATACTAACTATAGAAATTGGTTAGATGATGAATTGACAGATAAACCACTGCCGCCTAGCTCAGACGATTTATATAAAAGTTATGGACAAAAGTTAAACAACTTAAAGTCAATTAGTGATGAAATAATTTATCACCCTGTGAAGTATAAAGTATTATTTGGAAACAAAGCTGATCCTGATCTAAGGGCAGTTTTCAAAGTTGTAAAAAATCCGGATCTTGTTGTTAATGATAACGACGTTAGAACAAGAGTAATATCAGCTATAAATCAATATTTTGCTTTAGAAAATTGGGAATTTGGCGAAACTTTCTACTTTAGTGAACTTGCAACTTATATTATGAACAGCTTGTCACCAGATATTGTATCTGTTGTAATTGTGCCTAATCAAGATTATCTATATTTTGGTAGCTTGTATGAAATAAAAAGTGAATCAGATGAAATATTTGTAAGTGGCGCGACTGTTGATAATGTAACAATAATAGATACAATCACAGCAGCCAAACTTAAATCAGCAGGAAACATAGTTACTTCAGTAGCAAGCACTACAACTGGAGTACAAAGTGGATCTAGTGTCAGCTCAGGCAACGGAGGAAATAGTTACTAATGGCTTACGAAGATAACCAAAGTGATATACCACTACCACAAGGTAACGACACAAAACGTAAATCAGCAGCCCTTCTTCCAAAATATTTCAGAACAGCTGCAAACAGAAAATTTCTAGAATCAACAGTTGATCAACTTATACAACCTGGTGTTATAGAAAAAGTAGACGGATATTTAGGAAGAAAAACTACACCAGCCTTTGAACCAAGTGACAGTTACTTGCCGGAGGTATCCCCAGATAGACAAAATTATCAACTAGAGCCTGCTGTTGTATTAAAAGACAATCTTAATAATATTATAGACTATACTGATTATATTGATTTAATAAACACAGTATCTATTAAAAATGGTCAAACTATTAATCACGATAAGATTAGTAAACAGGAATACTATGCCTGGAATCCTATGATTGAATGGGATAAATTTGTAAACTTTAGGCAGTACTATTGGCTTCCAAATGGTCCACAAAGTGTCCCTGTGTTAGGCTTACAAGAAGATATAGAAAGCACACTATCTGTTACACTTAAAGATAACGGAGATAACTTTACATATGTGTTTACACCGAATGGATTCAGTCAAAATCCTTCAATAAATTTATATAGAGGACAAACATATAAATTTGAAATAGATTCAATAGGTAATCCATTTACAATCAAAACCAGACGTAGTCTAAATTCAACGTATAACCTATCAGGAGTAACACAAAATGTAGAACAAGGTGTAGTAGAATTTACACCTGATGAAAATACTCCTAATACTTTATACTATTCAAGTGCAACTAATTTAGATACTGGTGGAATAATAAATGTATTTGATTTGGTAGAAAATAGTTCAATAGATGTTGAGAAAGAAATATTAGGAAAGAAATATTACACAACTAGTGATGGATGGTCGTTAACTAACGGAATGAAAGTATATTTCTTAGGAAATGTTACTCCAGAAAAATATGCTATCGGCGAATATTATGTAGAAGGTGTAGGTACAGCTATAAAACTTGTTTCAGAACAAGATCTACAGATTCCTGCAAACTACAGCCAAAGGAAAGAAATTCCTTTTGATACAGAAAATTTTGATAGGAATCCTTTTGGAACTGCAAATAGTTACAATCAAGATAAAGATTATATTGTCATAAACCGTGCTAGTCCAGATGGAAATGCCTGGACTAGATATAATCGCTGGTTCCATATAGACACAATTACTAGAAGTGCAGAAATTAATAACCAACCAGTAGATGTAGACCAATCTTCTAGAGCAAGACGACCTATTATAGAATTTGAATCTGGCATCAAATTATACAATATGGGCTGGAAAAGAAAAACTGATGTTGACTTGATTGACACCAAGACAAAAGATATTTTTTCTATAATAGAAGGCTCGCAAGGTTACAATATAGATAGCATTGCTCTTACAGATGGTATGAGAATACTTTTCACAGCTGAAGAAGATGTAAATGTAAAAAATAAAGTATTCCAAGTTAAGTTTATAAACTTTGGAGGAAGCGGGCAAGCAACTAATAGACAAATATCTCTTATAGAAGTTGCAGATTCCAATCCAGTAACAGGAGAAAATGTTCTTGTTACATCTGGTAATACATATTCAGGTAAAATATTCTTCTATGATGGAACTAACTGGATTAGTGCGCAAGAAAAAACTCAGACTAACCAATCTCCTTTATTCGATTTATTTGACAAGCAAGGAAATAGTATAGGTGATAAGCAAGCATATGAAACACCAAACTTTAGAGGCAATAAGATATTTGCATATTCTGTTGGTGAAGGAATAAATGATCCTGAATTAGGTTTTCCTTTAAATTATAGATCTATTGAAAATGTAGGAGACATTACATTTACGTTTGACTTATTGAATGATACATACCAATACCAGGACGATAGTTTTGTTTTTGAAATCAATAGCGATATATGTTTTGTAAAGCAATATGATGAAAGAGAAGACTTTGTTTACAAAAATGGTTGGACTAAGGCCTGGGAAAAAAGCACCCAGAGAGTAGTATTCCAACATGTTGTAGATAGCCAAGTAAACGATTTTGAAATTATTGTATATGATAAGCCTCTGACTATTCAAGATGTAGAAGTTAACATTTCTATTAACGGCAGTGTAAGTTTAGACTGGCAATTGATAGAACAAAATAGCACCGTGTATATTAGATTTGACAAAAATTTGAATCAAGGTGACAATCTTGTAATAAAAACTAAATCACAGAAACCAAAAAATACTAACGGTTATTACGCTATTCCTAGTAGTTTAGAAAAAAATCCTCTCAACAATAATATAAATCAATTTACACTAGGTGAAGTAAACGATCATGTTACAAGTATTATAGAAGAATTAGAGAATTTTGAAGGAATAAATCCAGGAGTAAATAATTTACGTGATTTAGGAAATATTTCTAAATACGGTCAAAAATTTGTACAGAACACTGATTTGTCTCCACTGTCTATTTACTTGTTATCAAGTAAGCAATTTAATATAATTGAAGCTATAGATTTTGCAGGACAAGAATACGAAAAGTTTAAACGTCAATTTATTCAGGTTTCAGAAACTTTAGGATTTGATGGTGAACCTCGTCAGCATGTAGATGCAATATTAAGTGAAATGTTCAAAACTAAACGTAAATCAGATCCATTCTATTTTTCGGATATGGTTCCTTTTGGCGGCGCAAAAGAAATTCAACATATAGTATATAATACAAACGAAAAATTCTATGCAATGAGTGAAATATACTCAAATGATAGTTTGACTGAAAAAGCAGTATTAGTATACTTGAATAATACCCAATTAACATATTCAACAGAGTATACATTTAATGATCAGGGATTTGTAGAAGTATTAGCTGAACTTAATGATAACGATATTATTACTATATACGAATATGAAAATACAGACGGTAATTATATTCCTCCTACACCATCTAAATTAGGAATATTTCCTAAATATATTCCAGAAATTTTTGTGGATAATAGTTACTTGGATCCGCAAACAGTTATTAGAGGACATGATGGAAGTAAACTAGTTGCATACGGAGATTACAGAGATTCCTTATTACTAGAACTTGAAAAAAGAATATACAATAATATCAAACAGGATTATAATAAAGAAATTTTCGATATCTTTGATTATTTGCCAAGTGAATATAGAAAAACAGACTATACATTAGAAGATATAGACAGACCACTAATTAGCGACTTTATTTCATGGTTAACACTTGTAGCAAGTAACGATTATTTATTGAGTACAGATTATACTACTTCTAAATATTATGAAAAAGGTAGATCGTTCACATACAACTATGGATTTATGAGCTCTCCGTCAGGTAAACCATTACCTGGTTGGTGGAGAAGAGTTTACGATTTCGCATTTGATACACCTACACCCCATTTAACCCCATGGGAAATGTTAGGGTACAAAATACAACCAAAATGGTGGACAGATGTTTATGGTCCTGCACCATACACTAAAGAAAATTTAATACTTTGGGAAGATTTACAAAATGGTATACATCGTATACCCGGACAAGTCCCTACTGTAGATGTAAAATTTAAACGTCCTAATTTACTTAATAATATTCCTGTAGATTCAATAGGAAATCTCTTAAGTCCGTTAGAAAGTAGTTTTGCAAAAGAATATGTAGAAACACTAGCTAGAAATCCTTTCAAATTTGGTGATGCAGCACCAGCTGAAAATGCATGGCGAAACAGTAGTTCTTATAATTTTTCTTTCTTGAAAACAATTATAATAAACAATCCTATGGGGACTATTGCTAGGTTGTTTGATGTAAGTCGTATGCAGAGAGATATTGCAGGCAATTTAGTGTATGCTCCTACTGAAAAAAGAATCCAATTAAAAGATATTGTGTTTCCTAACACAGCAAATGATGCAGACAGGGTAACAACCAGTGGCCTAATTAATTATATTACAAATTATGTAATAAGTTCGCAAGACAAAGTTTATGATAAATTAAAATCAAACATTAAAAATTTAAATGTAAACATAGGTTCAAAACTAGCAGGGTTTAGTAATAAAGCTAAATTTAAATTAATATTAGACAGTCGTACTCCTTACAATCAAGGAAATGTTTTTGTACCGGACGAAAATTATAATTTATTTGTTAATACAAGTAAACCTATTAAAGTAATTCCTTACAGTGGTGTATTGATAGAAAAACAACCTGAAGGATTTATTATTTCAGGTTATGATACTGACAACCCTGTGTTTATATCAAATCAATACATTCAACAAAATAGTGACAGACTTATAAATGTAGGTGGAATCACTGAACCTTATAGAGATTTTGCACTAGGTGATAGATATACTGAAGGTGACATAGTTCGTAATCAAGGTAAGTTCTATATAGCCAAGTCTACATTTACAGCAAATAGCTTTGATAAAGAGAAATGGCAAGTGCTTCCGTCATTGCCTACCAAAGGCGGTGTAGAAGCTGTTTCTAGATCCAAGTTCGATTCTAGTGTACAGAATACTATACCTTATGGAACATTATTACTTACTATACAAGATGTTGTTGACTTTATATTAGGGTATGCAGATTATTTAAAAGACCAGGGATTTGTTTTTGATTACTTTAACAAAGAAAAGAATATAATTGAAAACTGGATGTCTAGCGTAAAAGAATTTATGTTTTGGACAACAGAAAATTGGGCTTCTGGATCAGTAATTACACTTAGTCCGGGCGCAAATCAATTGAAGTTAAAAACAACTTATTCTGTTGTTGATGATGTGTTTGACATTTATGCTGGAAACACAATTTACAGCCAAGATGGAAGACAAATTTCACAATCTAATTTATCAATTGATCGTAGTGAATCAAATACCTTTATTATTAGAACAAGAAACGATAATATAGGAATTTATCACATAAATTTACCTATTGTTCAAACAGAACACATATTAGTATTAGACAACCAAACTGTGTTTAGAGACATAATATATGACCAAGAACCAGGATATAGACAAGAACGAATCAGGGTCCTGGGGTATAGGTCTGATGAATGGTCCGGCAGTTTAAATATACCAGGATTTGTGTATGACCCTGCTACAACAGTAGAATGGGAGCAGTACACTGATTACAATATAGGAGCTTTAGTACAGTACAAAGAATTCTATTATGTTGCAAAAAATGAAGTATCTGGTAAAGAACTTTTTGATCGAAGCGACTGGCAACAATTAACAGATAAACCTGAACCAACTTTGTACACTAATTTTGATTACAGAATTAATCAGTTTGCAGACTTCTATGATCTTGATAGCGATAACTTTGATGCAGCACAACAAAAATTAGCACAACATTTGATCGGATATCAAAAACGCCAATATTTGCAGAACATTATTAATGATGATGTAAGCCAGTTTAAATTCTATCAGGGTATGATTCAAGAAAAAGGCAGTGCAAATAGTTTAATTAAACTATTTGATGCACTAGCTAGTGCAGATAAAGATAGTTTAGAATTCTACGAAGAGTGGGCAATACGTACAGGACAATATGGCGCAAGCAGAGGATTTGAAGAAGTTGAATTTATATTAAATGAAAAGGATATAAGACTTAGTCCGCAACCAGTTGAACTTGTTAATACAAGGCAAGTAGGTACAACAGACTTAGTTATTAGGCAACTTCCGGCTGATGTTTATCTTAAGCCTGAAGGTTATACCCATACACCGTTCCCTACAGATACTTACAAAAATATTACAGAGTATGTACCAACAGCCGGATATGTCAGACCTCAAGATGTTACATTTAGTGTACTAGACAAAGATCAGATTGTTGGACTAGATATTACTCAAATAGAATCTAATGAATATCTTTGGATTGGTGTCGGTGATCCAACTTGGAGTGTAGAAAAACACGTTCAAGCCGGTATACAAATTACAGCAATTGAGTCTAGTATAGTAGAAGGCGGAACAGTTGATTTAATATTAGATACACCAATTTCTGATATAGTGTTTAAAAATGACATTATTGGTATAAATGACATAGACCAAGATACAAATGGATTCTACAAAGTTGTAAGTGCAGTATTGAATAGAATTACAATAAATGATCCTGCAATATCTACCTTGCAAGAAGCAAACGGATACTTGTCTTTGTTTAGAAATAACAGATTGCCAGACTTGAACCATGCAAACTTACAAGCAGAAAAATCTATAGATGACGGCGAAATTTTGTGGGTTGACGATAATAATCAAGAAAATTGGACAGTCATACAAAACAATCAGCAGTATAAGTTATTACAGAGATTACAGAATCCTAATTTATTAGATGATAGCTCTCAGCCGTTTGATGAGTTTGGTGCAAGTATAGCTGTTAATACAGATAACACTGTAATGGTTGTAGGAAGTCCTAAATTAGAAAATGGTGTAGTTCAAGTATTCACCAGAGCTACTAATCAAAATAACATGGTATTCCAACAAACACTAGGACCTCCAGGATCTGTAAAAGGTTTAGGCTATGATGGATCTACCCTTATTAATACAGATGAGAAATTTGGCACTGTTGTTGAAATGAGTCCAGATGGAATTTATATGGCCGTAGGAAGCCCGTATGCATCAAACATATCTAGTGAATACAGAGGAAATTTTGATGATAGTGTACCTTATTCAGCAAATGAAATTGTAAAGTATCAAGAAAGTTATTGGAAGGCAAGATTTGATATCCAAGCAGGAGCAACAGGTGGTGCACCCTATCTTACTAATACATCCTTTGCGCAATTTGCAGAAGATGTTGATAGTACCCAAATTAATTTACTTAATTTAGGAAACTACAGAATGGGAGATACTTTAGTTGATCACATGCTTGTTAGAGCGCCTACACAAATGTTTAATGCAAGTAGTATAGGTGATACTATAGTATTAAAATGGAATGAATATACAGGAGCAAATACAGGCACATATACACTACAAAGTAGAACTCCATTTAATGGTTTGTTTAACGAAATAAGTTCATCATTCTTAACTGATAGTCATACTATACTAAGAAAAGTAGATCATGTATTCTATGTAGACAGTGCAATTAATATTCCTATAATTGGCGAAACTGTAAGCACAACTGACGCTAGTAGTAAAGTTGTATATGTTGCAACAGATAATGCTAGATGCGTAATTTATACTTATGGAACAAACGGACAGTTTGCAGCAAGCGGAGAACTGCTAGTTAACGGAACAACAGTTGTAGGAGATTACTTAGAAGATTTTCAAAATGTAAGCAACAAATTTAGTGGTTACTGGATGATAGGAACTGCTCAATATAATAATTCACCTGGAGATTCATCAGACATATATTATGATGCAGGAAATGGATTAGTATATCAAGATCTAATACCAGCAAGCGAAAATAGAGCACCTTATGAATATTATAATGTTGCAGATAATATTATTGATATAGGACCTGTTGGAAATACGCTAGATGATGATAAAGATAGGATTAGTAATTTTGGTAATCTAAGTTATCAATCTGCCATACCACATACAAGTGTTCCTTTAGGTATATTTGAAAGTAATTTATGGTTCTTTAAAGCTCCGATAGGATTCACTGACAAATATAATGTAGGTGCAGATTTCTATTTCTATGCACTACCTGAGAGTTTGTATAATAATAATGATCCAGAAAGTATACCGCCTTACGCATCAAATATTACAGATGATATATCATACTTAAACAAACGTCATGAAATATATGATATATGGGATGGTTATATAGAGATAGAAGTTAGTGGAAATCAAAACCCTAGGCCAAATGGTACACCTTATCATTTAATAGATAGACTTAACTTAGATCTGCAAAACAATCCTATTTATGATTTTGCATTACCGGGTAGTAATATAGATCCTATACAATTTTGGATTAGAGGAAGCCAAGGCGGTGTAGGTAGAGTTGTTTGGTATCAGAGTGATGGTAATAAAGCTAGAATTTATTTAAAAGATATTAGAGGTGACTGGACAGCAGGAAATATTGGAGCGCAAGCCACTGTAGAAAGATTCAGACCAGGTGTAGATATCACTAGACCAGAACATGACTTCTTCCCATCCAAGGTTGATTTAACTAGTTCAGGTGGCGCCAGAATTGCTGGAGATATAGGACCCGGTGGAGGAGTAAGTGAATACGATAGCTTACCTACAGGCGGTCAAAACTTTGATCCTGTAGCATTAGTTGACGGTGATGACAATGCTGAAACTAGAGTTTATGGCACAATTACTAAAGTAGCAATTGGTAACAGGAATAATAATGTTGGTAAAATTGTTGTTGCCCAAAGAACAGAAGATGATCTAAGCACAGTTAGTACATGGCCAGTAGTAAAAGCAGCCGGCGGCTTAGATGTTACAGTACAAGAGTTAAAAGATATTGAGTATTGGGTTTATATTGCACAAGATAGGATAGGAGCAGTCAAAGAACCTCAGTATCCTGTTAGTTCAAACTTATCTTGGGAACAAGTTTACAATTTAAAATCTAATCAAACTGGGCAATTAAGTGGATTGACTAATCAAGGTATAGTACACATTTATAGAAGAAACAGATCCGGTACTTACAGTCATCTCTATAGTTTCATTTCTGAGAAATTAGAAAATAACATTTATTTTGGATCTAAAATAAAAATAATACAATATGATGACACTTATTATATGTTTGTAAGTGCCAAAGGCACAGGTAATGCAGGAATATCACAAGCCGGCACAGGGTTTATACAAATGTATAAATTTGATACATATACATCTCAAGGACAAGAAATAAGTGAATTTGTAGTTGACCAGGATCCGCTATTTAGAGGAATTTGGAGCTCAATATCAAACTATAGTGATAATGAAATTGTATTGTTCAGAGAAGAGCAAGGCAGCTATATGCAACCAGGATATGTTGAAGATGGTTATATTTCTTCAATTGTTAATGAAGGTGGCTATGTAAACAGAGGATATGTAACAGATGGTTACAGTGTTTACGTTGAAGATTTCTTTAATCAACTTTATGAAGCAAAAACAAATCTTGCACCTGCCGCTGTGTTCAATCCTGATGATTGGTCTGTAATAACTGGAATAAAAGAATATAATTCAATTTTGCCTAATAGAATAGGACAGTATATAAACGACAAAGTATTCTACGATGAATCAAATTTCCTTGTAGAATACGCGAGAGATTTTGACGTTAATGCAAATGGCCATGTGTTAGTAGTAAGTTCTGTATTAAGTGGAACAAATGATGCACCTAAGTCTGCTGTGCTAGTATACAGATTAAACAGAGGACATTACGAACTATCTCAAACTATTTTTGCTCCTAATAGTAACATAACAGATTTTGGTAGCAATGTTAGTATTAATAATGATGGAAAAATTCTAACTATAAGCGAACCGTTTAATGATGAAAATGCTTTAGACCAAGGTAAGGTCTATGTTTATACCCAACAACATGTTAACGGGCAAGCACAATTTGTTCAAAGTCAAGTACTCAAAGGTGCAGTAAATGAAGCCGCTGAAATGTTTGGTTACAGAACACAGTTTAGCGAAAATCAATTAGCCGTTACTAGTAGATTAGGAAACATAAAGCAAGTTACAACATTTGACAGTAAGCAAACAACATTTGATAACTTGTTTACAACTTTCCAAAATACATCATTTAATACAGGAGCTGTAAGCCTTTATGAAAATATAAATGATACATTAGTATATGCAGGACAGTTTAATTACGATAGTGATGAAGAAACATTATCAAAAATATTGTTCTTCGGAGAAAATATGAAGCTGTCAGGCAACCACTTGTATGTTGGACTTCCCACTATTAGCACCGATGCCTATGAAGGATTAGTTATAGACTTCTCAAAACCAAAAAATACAAATACATGGTCTATACTTAGAGAACCTGTAGATAGAGTAAACTTAGAAAAAATTAAAGGTGCATATTTGTATGATACAAAGTCTAATCAATTGCTTGCAAATCTCGATTATATAGATCCTATACAAGGAAAGGTTGCCGGAATAGCAGAACAAGAATTATCATACAAAACTTACTATGATCCTGCATTGTATAACATAAGCAATAATTCAAACGTGGTTATAGATACATCTGATATATGGGATGAAAGATATGTAGGACAATTATGGTGGGATTTAAGTGCAGTAAGATTTATATCTACTTATCAAGGTGATATTACATTCCAAACTAATAATTTCAATAGTCTCTTTCCTGGCACTGATATTGACATTTATGAATGGGTAGAATCAGAATATCTGCCTAGTATAAGAGATGAACTAGCTCTTACTATAGAAGGTGAAATTGAAGGTATTACAGGTCAGTCAAAATATGGAGATAGTTCTTATGTGGAAGCGCAGAAGTTTGATAGAAGAACTGGAACTTTTGTTACTAGATATTATTATTGGGTAAAAGCACCAACTACAGTTCCTAATGTAGACTTTAGATCTCTTAGTGCATTTAATGTGCAAAATTTAATAAAAGACCCTGTAGGACAAGGTTACAAATTTGTTGCTCTACTTGGCAACAATAGATTTGCCTTGGCAAACTGTCAAGATTTGATTACCACTGACACTTGTTCTGTAAACATACAATATTATACTATAGACAATATAAATCAAAATATACACAATCAATATCAATTAATTACAGATGGATTGTCTACTAGCACACCTAACAACACCTTGTTTGCAAAATGGACTGATAGTTTAGTAGGTTATGATAAATTCTTTAGACCGGTTCCAGATCCAGACATCAGCCCAAAAATTAGGTACGGTATAGAAAACAAACCGCGCCAAAGTATGTTTGTAAACAGATTTGAAGCATTAAAGCAGGTTGTTGAAAGAAGTAATCAAGTCTTTAGTAGTAATATTATGGTTGATGATTTTGATTTATCACCGCTATTTGATAGAGATGCAGAGCCTACACCTTCTGAACGAAAATATGATGCTATTGTTGATACAGATGCTGAATTAGATTTTGTAGGTGTTGCAAATGTCCAGCAAGCGATCCTAACTCCTGTTATAGAAAACGGAAAAATTATAGATGTAATAATTACAGATCCTGGTAGAGGATATATCGACATAACATATGACCAGACTTCTGGAAATGCGCGGAAAGGTCCAAGTTATACTATCACTGGTACTGGAAACGGAGCAGTATTAGATATCACTTTAGATAATTTAGGAAAAATTACTCAAGTCCAAGTTATTAATGGTGGAGAAAGATACGAAGATGAAACAGTTATAACTATACGTCCGTTTAGTGTGCTTGTCCGTGCAGATAGTTTTGTAAATGGCAGATGGGCAATTTACACAAGAGCTGGCGGACTTTGGAATAGAGTTAAAACTCAAGACTATGATGTTACAAACTATTGGCAGTATATAGATTACTACGCAGAGGGTTATAATAAATTTACTGAAATAGATTACACTATCGACCAAAGCTATCAATTGAGTGGGTTAGATGATAGAATAGGAGATATTATTAAGGTTCAATCTGTAGGCGGCGGTAGCTGGCTCCTACTAGAAAAAATTGCTGAAGAAAATAATGTAGACTACACTATAAATTATAAAACAATAGGTAAAGGTAACGGAACAATTGAGTTACTTCCTACTTTATATGATATTTCTCAAAGTGTGTCTGGTTTTGATACTGTAAGTTATGATACACAGTTCTTTGATAACCAACCTATAATAGAAACAAGAGTAATTCTAGAAACAATAAAAAATAATTTATTTGTAGATAATCTTGCATTAGAATTTAATCAATTGTTCTTTGCTACTGTTAGATATGTGTTATCTGAACAAAATTTTGTAGACTGGATATTTAAAACTAGTTTTGTAAAGGCAAAGCATAATGTAGGTGAATTATCTCAGCGCAAGACATTTAAAAATGATAGTCTTCCTAGTTACCAAGATTACATAGACGAAGTAAAGCCTTATAAATCCAAAATAAGAGAATATATTAGTTCTTATGAAAAACAAGAATCTACAAGTTCAGTAGTTACCGACTTTGATCTATTTCCAGAATATGATGCAAGTTTAAGAAAAATACTACCTGAATCTATAAGGATTAACAATAACGAAATTACAGGTGCAAGCATTAGCACCACCCTTTATCCTAAGAAACATTGGGTTGAAAATTTCAAATATGAAGTAAGTAAGGTTGCTGTAAAAAATCCTGGTAGTAACTATGTATTACCTCCTAAAGTTACACTAGTTGGTGGTGGTGGCTCCGGTGCTACGGCTAGAGCTTTGTTGTCTGGAGGCAAAG
>Ga0213865_10000473_pt1 | contig 27398 bp, 38 predicted proteins | sample PICome_6_FD_160100 | JGI IMG/M metagenome (GOLD analysis project Ga0213865, IMG submission 160100) | Coastal seawater microbial communities near Pivers Island, North Carolina, United States - PICO282 | ecosystem: Environmental > Aquatic > Marine > Coastal | place: USA: North Carolina...
GGTAAGAATGCGCGCAGTTTTTGACTACATATGAGGATTTTCTAGGGAGGTGAAAAAGTGACCAGCTCAAGCAAAGAACCAGCTTGGCAGAAAGAATTGGACATGGCCGTTCGTAAAGGCTGGATGACTCAGCAACAAACAGCTAGTAGTTTAGAAATAACGGTTAAAAGTTTTAATGAATGGCTGATACCGCACCGAGATAAAATAAACCGCAAAAAATACTACACGATGCGGGATATTCTCGATAACAGAATTGAGCACGAAAAACAGAAAATCGAGGAAAAATTCGCTGCTCAATTTGCTGAAGAAGATTCGAGATCTTATCAAGAATTAAGGCTGACAAAAGCCAGAGCAAAACAGCTAGAAATTAAAAACGCTGTATCTGAAGGTAAGCTTGTACCCATCGAATTAATCACAGTGATACTATCAGAGCTAAGCGGAGAAATAGCCGGTTACCTAGATACTATCCCACAAAAAATGAAACGGCGTTACCCCGAATTAGAAAGTCAAATGATAGAAGCTGTTAAGTGGCATATTGTGAAAGCAATGAATAATATTTCTGATATGAGTGAAGTTGTTGAAAGGGTTATTGATGACTACAACGATAGACAAGAGACGCACACGGCAGATTAAAAAAGCTGTTATAGATGGCTTACGTGTATTTGTTCGTCCAGTACCGCAAACACTTAGTGAGTGGGCAGACGATAATTTTTATTTATCAAGTGAATCCAGCTATATTGAAGGGCGTTGGGAAACGCTACCCTTTCAAGTTGGTATAATGAATGCTATCGGTCATCCTGATATAGAGCAAGTAAATTTTATTAAAAGTGCGCGTGTTGGATACACTCAAATGATACGGGCTGCTATCGGCTATTTTCTTCAACACAAATCAAGAAACCAAATATTATACCAACCGGTTGATGCTCAAGCCTCTAATTTTATGAAGTCGCATATAGAGACAATGATTAGAGATGTACCGGTCATTAAAAAACTATCACCCTGGATAGGTAAAAAGCATAGAGATTCAACGCTTGACACAAAAAGATTTAGCAACGGGAAACAATTGTGGGTTTACGGCGGAAAGAGCGCTAAAAACTACCGCGAAAAATCAGCTGATTGTGTTTACTACGATGAACTAGCCGGATTTGATGACGATATAGAAAAAGAGGGAAGCCCAACATTTTTGGGTGATAAGAGGCTGGAAGGCTCGGCCTTTCCAAAATCAATACGCGGCTCAACTCCAAAAGTGGCGGGATCATGCCAGATTACAAAGGCTTCTGAAGAGTCGGCGCATTTAATGAAGTTCAATCTGCCCTGTCCTGAATGCACACAAGAGCAGGTTTTAAAATGGGGTGGTCCAGATTGTGAGTTTGGTTTAAAGTGGGATGAAGACGATCCAAAGAGCGCGTTTTATGTGTGTGAGCATTGCGGTTCAATCATTAGAAATAATCAACTTGAAGGCATGCAAGAGGGTGGTGTGTGGCGATGCGAAAAAACCGGACTCTATACAAAAGACGGAATAAGCTACTACAACAAAGAAGGCGAACGGCAAGACGCGCCAGAAAGCATAACCTTTCATATTTGGAGCGCATACAGCCTATTCTCAACCTGGAGCAAAATAGTATCGGATTTTCTAAAGTGCAAGGGCGATACCAGCAAATTAAAAACATTCGTTAATACCACTTTAGGTGAAACGTGGGAGGAGGACCAGGGGCAGAAAATAGAGCCTGATATTTTGTATGCTCGCAGAGAGCATTATGTAGCACCGGTACCAGTTGAAAGCGGCGTTATAACTTGCGCGGTTGATACCCAGGATGATCGCTTTGAGCTTCAACATGTTCTATGGCTTGGCGGTGAGGAAAGCTACGTCATAAACTACGAGAGGATTTACGGCGATCTTTCAAAACATAATATATGGAATGTTTTAAAACGTCGAATTGATCGCACCTTTAAAACTCCAAGCGGCGTGGAAATGGAGGCTAAAATCTGTTTTATAGATTCGGGTGGGCACTATACCGATGAAGTATATCAATTCTCCAAAAGGAAAGGTGTTAGAAAGTATGTACCCATAAAAGGCCATAATATGGCGGGCAAACCGGTGGTAATGTGGCCTAGGAAGCGGAATGATAAAGGCGTTTATCTTGCCATGATTGGAACTGATACGGCAAAAGAACTAATATCGGACCGTCTAAATAACTATAAAGTTGGTGAGGGTTATATTCATTTTCCAGTAAATGAGCATTTTGATGAAACCTATTTTAAACATTTAACAAATGAGCGCAGAAAAGTAGAGGTTAGGAAAGGTAAGAGGGTGTATGTTTGGGATGCTGGCGGTAGGCGTAATGAACCTTTTGATTTGGCGGTATATAACCTTGCTGCGGTTCGCGCCTTAACCCAACACTTCGGAGTAAAATTACCCGCAAAAGAGCTGCCAAACTTGGATAAACCGGTTGTGATTGAAGAAGATGAAGAAAAAAGCGTATTAAAAAGTGAAAAGTTAGAAAAAATCAAGAAAAATAAAAAGAAAAATGGTAAGTTAGGGAGAGGGAGTAGAGATTCCAGTATTATAGATAGCGGTGATGGTGATTGGATATGACGAAGGCACAAATTCAGGAAATGATTGCTCTGTATTTGAAAGCTGAAAAAGCCATTTTAACCGGCCAATCTTATTCTATAGCTGGGCGATCATTAACGCGGGCTAATCTGTCAGAAGTCCGACAAGCTAGAAACGATTGGGAGCAAAGGCTTTCTAATCTTGAAATACGATCACGCGGCGGAAACTCCAGCTACTCAGTAAGTACATTTTGCTAACAGGTTTTTGAATGTTTGAGAGAATTAATAACATTATAGAGCAAGCCGAAAGCCTTTTGGAGCGGGTAAACCCATCGTGGGCGCTAAGTAGAGCAAGAGCGCGACAAATGTTAGGCGCTTATGAAGCGGCAAAACCACGACGAAATAGAGTGATGAGGGGTGAGGCTAGAGGGCCAGATCTTGTTGCTAATGAATCGGTTGAATCCTTACGATCACAAGCGCGTTTTTTAGATGAAAATTACGATATAGTTACGGGTGCCCTAGACACTTTAGTTGCCCGAACCGTTGGGCCACGCGGAATCATGGTTGAACCCATGGTTATGAATAAAAACGGCGACCTAAACGACGATATAAACAGACAGATCAATGACCTTTTTTGTGACTGGTGGGAAAACCCAGAAGTAAAGGGAGAATATAGCGGCTCACTAGTGGAACAGTTGGCGGTCAGAACATGGCTTAGAGATGGCGAGATGTTTACCCAGATGATAGAGGGAGACAAGCCAGGTCTAAGTAGAACGGCCGGTATTCCTTTTCACATCGAAATAATGGAACCGGACCTTGTGCCGGTAAACTATGAAAATAGCTCAATACGCCTTTTTCAGGGCATAGAGAAAAATGCATGGGGTAGACCTATTAAGTATTGGGTTTATCGTGGACACCCAAACGATTACAGCTATAGATTACCAGCGATAGAGGATTTAAAGCCAATTAAGGGTGACAACCTTATTCACCTAAAGATGGTAAAAAGGATCGGCCAAACACGCGGAATTAGTCTACTTCATGCGGTAATTACTCGGTTAGAGGATTTGAAGGATTATGAGGAAAGCGAAAGGATAGCGGCGCGAATATCAGCGGCGGCGGCCTTTTACATTAAAAAAGGTAACCCAGACTCTTTTATTCCTGAAGATACTGATACAGCAGATGAAGAGCGGTCATTCAAGATTAAGCCTGGAATGGTTTTTGATAGGTTGAGAGAAGGTGAGGAAGTTGGAAGCATTCAAAGTAACAGACCATCCACACTCTTAGAGCCATTCAGAAACGCCATGGTTAAGGCGGTAGCTAGCGGTACTAGAACCGGCTATTCGAGCATCTCGAAAGACTACAAAGGCTCTTATTCTTCACAGCGTCAGGAGTTAGTTGAACAGTGGGAGCACTACGCGACACTACAACAGCAGTTTGCAAAGATATTCAAGGCACCGATTTATAGACGATTCTTAAGGATGGCTATTTTATCTGGTAAAATAAAAGTACCGGTTGAAGTGGATGAAAAAACGCTTTATAGAGCGCACTACCAAGGGCCCGCAATGCCTTGGATCGATCCAGACAAAGAGAGCAAGGCTAACGAGCGAAACAATAAAGCAGGGTATAACACTCGAAGCGCTATTATACGCTCAAGAAATGAAAACCCGCTTGAAGTTGAACAGCAGCTAGCTAGAGAAAGAAAGCGTGAAAAAGAGCTAGGACTTGTTTTAACGAGTAACGCAGAAAACGAGATACAGCAACCGCAACCGGTAGAGCAGCAAGAGCAAAAAGCCGAAGAGGTACAGAGCGATGATTAATACCTTTTATGAGATTAAAGCGCAAGCCAATAAAAACCCTGAAGTATGGTTGTATGGTTTTATAGGTAATTCAGTGTGGGACGACATAAATCCCAAAGCTTTGATTGAATCCATTAATGATTTGGATGTCAACGAAATTGACGTACATATTAATAGTGAAGGTGGTTCAGTTTATGGTGGGCATGCCATCTACAACGCTCTGAAGAACCATTCAGCTAAAATCAATGTATTTATTGAAGGTTTAGCCGCTTCAATGGCCTCTATTATCGCTTTAGCTGGTGATAATGTGCAAATGGCTGAAAACGCGCTATATATGATTCATGATCCTTGGACTTGGGGCGAAGGTAACGCCGAAGAGCTGAGAAAGACAGCGGATAGGCTAGACAAGGCAAAAGAAACTTTAATCAATGTTTATGAGAGAAAAACCGGCATTGACAGAGATCAAATAGCTTATCTTATGAGTGAAGAAAGCTGGTTTACTGCCAGCGAAGCCAAAGAACTAGGCTTTATTGATGAGATTACAGAGGAAATTGACCTAGCCGCTTGCGCTAAAAACCTAACAAGTGATTTTTCAAGTTTAAAGAATACCCCCAAAAGTTTATTAAACGTTTTACATAAACCCACGCCGGATACCGGCAAAACTGAAGAGGTGCAAACCATGGTTGATAAAGCCAAAGCGCCGGAAAAAACCGGCAAAGTTGAACCACAAGGCGCGGCGGTATCCGTTGACGTTGAAGCTAAAGCAAAAGAAGCAGCTCAGGCCGCTTTAAAAGCTGAAGGCAAGAGACGTGAATCTGTAAAAGCCGTTTTCAAAGACTTTTCTGATTTTGGAAGCCTTGAACGTGAATGCTTGGATAATATGGAGTGTTCAGAATCTCAAGCTCAACAAAAGTTACTTAAGGCATTAAGCGAGAAACCATCTGAGCCTATGGGTTTTTCTGTTCAGGTTCTCGAAGATGAGCGCGATAAAATCAAGGCAGGTTTTACGGCTGCCATGCTTGGTCGTTCAGGTTTGAAGAAAGACGATCAATCAAACGAGTTTCGCGGTTACTCTCTTCAAGAAATGGCGCGTTATTGCTTGGAAAAATCAGGTGTTAACACTCGCAACATGCACAAGATGGAGCTTGTTGGTTCAGCAATGACTCACACGAGCAGCGATTTTCCAAACATCTTAAAGGATGTTATTAACAAAACAATGCTTAAGGGCTGGGATGAAGCGCCGGAAACTTTCCAGCAGTGGACTTCAAAAGGGATCTTGACGGATTTCAGAGAGGCTACGCGAGCGGGTATCAATAGTATCTCTTCACTTCCAGCGGTTTCAGATGGTGGTGAGTATAAGTATGGCACTGTCGGCGATCGAGGCGAGACAATCCAGCTTGCGACTTACGGTAAGCTTATTTCTCTTACTCGACAAACAATTATTAACGACGACCTTGGAGCATTTACTAAAGTGCCAATGATGATGGGTCGAGCGGCGCGCCGAACTATCGGTAACTTGGCTTATGCTGTTTTAACTGCTAATGCGGCTATGGCTGATGGTACAGCGCTTTTTCATGCTGACCATGCCAACCTTGGTGCTGCTGGAGCGCTTGCAACCGGAACTATTGACGAGCTCAGAAAGTTAATGGCGGTTCAGAAGGATAAAGACGCGAGCGCGGGAAGTGTTGCTAATGTTTCAGCGCTCGGTATTACCCCTTCATTCTTGTTAGTTCCTGAAGCGCTTCGCGGTACTGCCATAGCTGTGATGGAGTCTGAAACAAGAATTGCATCAGGACAAAACAACAGTAAATATCCGAACAGCGTTCGCAATATTGCTTCAGTTATTTCTGATGCTCGGCTTGATGCGGATGGTGCGACAGCCTACTACCTGGTTGCTAACCCTGCTCAATTTGATACTGTCGAAGTTGCATACTTGGATGGCGTTGAGGCTCCATATCTTGAGCAAAAAGACGGTTGGAGTGTAGACGGCTCAAGCTTCAAGGTTCGTATTGACGCAGGAGTCAAAGCGCTAGACTTTAGAACCATGGCGAAGAATGCAGGCGCTTAATTAGTAGTATTTTTTAAGGGTTTGGCCGTGAAACAAAAAGCGGTCATTCCCACCTAAACCAAATTTAATTTATATATGGAGGTCATTAACAATGGCTACTAACTATGTTCAAGAAGGTAATATTGTCGAGTTTACAGCGGGTGCCGCTTATAGCTCTGGTGATGTTGTTGTGATTGGCGGCTTGCTTGGTGTTTGTCTTGCTGATGTTGCCAATGGTGCGGTTGGTCAAGCCCAGGTGTCAGGAGTTTTTACACTTCCTAAAGTATCGGCGGCCGTTATAGCAGCTGGTGAGCGCGTCCAGTGGGATGCTAGCGCTACTGGCGTTGAAGATGCAGCGGCGACAGCGGCCAGCGGCGACCTTGTTAATTGTGGTATTGCTATGGAAGCAGCTGGAAATGGTGTAACTGAAATTGACATTTTATTAAATGTTTCAGGCGCAACTATCACCGCTTAATAGATAAGAGCGATTTAATACCATGTTTGAAGAGGATTTCACCGCATTTTTCAATACTGAAGAGCACGCCGACCATATTATTGTTCAGCGTAGCGGTGAAATCATCCATGGTATAATAGAGAAAGAATACATTGAAACAAATGATATAAGCGGTTATAAGCCGGTTTTAATATGTCAAAGCAAAGAGCTAGAGAACGTCAAAAGAGGCGATATTCTAGAGCTTGGTAAAACTTTGTATAGATTTATTAATAGTGAGCCTGACGGCACAGGTGTAAGTCAGTCAATGCTGGAGCTAATAAGCGACTAATGCACAGAGTAGAAAGCATTCTTGAAGCTATCAAGACGACATTAACCGGTTTAGCGTCAACTGGCGACAATATAGAGCGCGACAGGGTTTACCCAGTTGAGACCTTGCCTTTTATTTCTGTTGAGCAAGGCAAAGACGAGAGGGAGCCAAACCCCTCAACCATTGCTAACGTTGAAAGTAATTTAGATGTTAAAATAGTTGTTTATGTAAAGAGTGAAAGCTTTACTACTGAATTAAATCAAGTTCGTGCCGAAGTCTACGCGGCTATGATGGCATCAAATCGACTAGGTTTAGGTTATGTTGAATCATTACGATGGATAGATGACAGTGAGCCAGAGTTGAGCGGAGACGCCGAAATAAAAAACGCGGTCTGCACTATGTCATTTAAAATAGGGTATACTCATTCATTAACAACCAAAGAGTCATGATATGGAAATTTCCATTAACGGCAACTTTGAAGAGGTTCAGAAAATACTTGAATCTGTTCCGGTTAAAATAGCTCAACCGGCATTAATTCAAGCTCTTAATAGAGTCGGTAGAGACGCTAGGAACGCAGGTAGAAAGGCGCTAAGAAATGTAACCGGCATCAGTCCGAAAGCAGCCAGGACGAGAATTAGAGGCGCAACAAAAAAATCAAGAGCAACGCGCAAGCAGCCAAACGTTAGAATATTTGTAAGAACCGAAAAGCCGATCAAGTACAGTAAGGGCTTTAGTAAAACGAAGATACGCAAGAACAAAGAGCAGGGCAGCTTTTTGGCTACCATGCCCGATAGCGGTAAATTTAGCCGATGGAAGCGCCAAGGCGCAAAACGAAAGCCCACAAAAGGCTTTTATGCTGGTAAAAACTCAAGCCGTGGAGAGAGAAAAGGCCAGCCCATATTGAGACAGCCGATAGTAGAGCTTGAAAAGACTTTACACCCACACGGCACACGAGCAGCACAAGCGGCAATTTTTAGGAAGGTTCGCTCTGACTTATCGAAACAGGTTAAAAAATCAGTTAATTTAAAACTTAGCAAAATGAAGAGGTGATAAAATGGCGGCTATTGAATCGCAAGGAACAACACTTAAGCGCGGTGATGGTGGTGATCCAACTGAATTTTTTACCGCTATCGGTCGAGTAGTTTCAATCTCTGGAGTAGGTAACGGCTCAAGTACTGAGATTGATATAACAGATTTAAGCTCAACGGGTAAGGAGTATTTGCTAGGCCTCAAAGATGAAGGTGAAGTAACGGTTACTCTGAACCTCGATACTGGTGACACCATGCAAAGCGGGCTTAGAACAGATCGAGACAATCGAACCCTAAGAAATTTTGAGTTAGCATTAACTGATACTTCAAACACAGTTATCTCTTTTGCTGCTTACGTTAAAACTTTTGGTATTGATGTTGGCGTTGATGATAAGGTGCCTTTAAATGTTAGCTTGCGAATTAGCGGCGCGGTGACTTGGGCTTAATATTGGCTTTTTAAACATTAGGTAGGGGAAATTTAATGGAAAAGCAGCTAAGTATTAACGATATTTTGAATACGAATGATATTAAAACTAAAAAAATAGATATACCTGAATGGGGCGGTTTTGTAGAAATCCGATCAATGACCGGGGAATCTAGGGACGCTTATGAAGAGAGCGTTTTTAGAAAAATGGATAACGGCGAATATGAAAGGGATTTAAGCAACGCTAGAGCCAAATTGATAGCCGCTTGCGTTTATGGTCCTGATGGCCAACGCATGTTTAAGAGTGATAACCAGGTGAAAGCCCTTGGCAGCAAGAGCGCCATTGTTCTTGATAGACTATTTGCCGAGTGCCAGAACTTAAACTCTATTAGCCAGCAAGACATGGATGAGCTAGAGGGAAAGTAAGAGGCAGGCCATTTTTAAGGTTTTTACACCGATACTCCTTAGAGGTGGGCTTGCCGGTACCACTACTTAAAAAGATCATGACAAGCCACGATATATCCGAAGCAATGGCTTATGAGAAAGTTGAGCCATTTTTAAGAACAAGGGTAGATTATTGGTGCAAATCAATAATGGCTTTGCTTGTTAATTTAAACACAACAAGAGCCAATGCTGTTACGGCCTCTAAATTTTCCCCACCATGGGAGAAGCAGAGCAAGGTCGAAAACCTAACAGATAAAGTTAAATCTATGTTTGGTGTACCAAATAAAGAGGATTAAAAGTGGCTACCATAGCGAATTTAGTTGTAGAAATTGGCGGTAACTCATCAAAACTTATTAGTGAGTTAAAGCGAGTTGAAAAAGAGACTAAAAACCTGGACTCTGATTTTAAGAAATTCGCTAAAGGGGCAACTAAAGCAGTGGCGGCCATTGGTACAGCTCTAGCCGCTGCCAATATCACAGATAAAATAATAAGTATTTCGGCAGAATTTGAAACATTAAAGGCGTCTTTAGAGACTGTTTTCGGGTCTCAAGAGGCAGCCGCCTTGCAATTTAGAAAAATAAACGATTTCGCAAGTCAAACACCATTTACTATTCAAGAAATAACAGAAGCCGCTATCAGAATGAAGAGCTTAGGCCTTGATCCATCAACAGAAGCGCTTAGAAGCATGGGTAATACTGCTAGCGCACTTGGAAAGCCTTTGATGCAGTTTACTGAAGCCGTAGCGGATGCGGTTGTGGGTGAGTTTGAGCGGCTAAAGGAGTTTGGTATTAAATCAAGCTCAGAAGGTGATAGGGTTAAGTTTACATTCCAGGGTATGACCACGGAAGTACAAAAGAGCGCTAGCGCTATACAAGATTACCTGCTTGATATCGGTAATGTTCAATTTGCCGGTGCTATAGAGAAGCAAGCAGATACATTAGCGGGTGTTTTCTCCACTTTTGGCGGCGCGGTTGATAACTTGGCGGTAAAATTTGCAGAAGAAACCGGATTGGCTCAAGCTGTTAAAGATTCTGTAAAATGGATGACTGAATTTATCAATACTACCCTGCTAGCCAGACCAACAGTTGAAGAACTATCTAGCCAGATAGAAACTTTAAAAGACAAGCTAGATAATGCTAGCGGAGACGGTAGAAACAGCGGTGCAGCTGTATTGATTGCCAAGATTCAAAAGCTAAAGATGGAAATGGAAGAGGCTATACGCCTCCAAAATGAAATGACCATAGATATTGGCGGAGGTGAGGTGGATCCAGGCACTATGCCGTCACCAATTCTAGGTATGACTCCAGAAGCTCTAGAAGAAGAGTTTAGCCGCATAGAGGAGAGCCTAAAAACAAAAGAAATACTGATACAGGAGGCCGCGCAAAATGAGCTAAATGTAATCATGGATATGAAGAGTAAGGAGCTTTTATCTAAAGAGCAATTTATGATGCTTGAGCAGAAATTAGAAGATAAGCACATGAAGGCACTAAACAAGATTAGATCCCAGAAAGACAAAGAGGAAAAAGCAAAGAAAATCAAGCATCAGAGAGACTTGCTAGGGGCTACCGCTTCATTTTTTGGAGTTATGAGTCAACAGAGTAAGGGTTTCGCCATAGCTGAGGCTATCACCAATACGTGGTTGGGTGTATCTCAATCTTTAGCGGCCTACCCTATGCCTATAGCGGCCATTTATGCAGCTAGTCATTTGGCGGCAGGGATACAGGCGGTAAATAACATTCGCTCAGGAAGTGAGGGCGGCACTGTTTCGGGTGGCGGCGGTGGAGCTGCGATACCCGAGGATAATAGCGCAATTCTGGAAGCCGCAAACGAAGAGGAAGCCGTTAATAAAACAGTATTTATAAATGTTGAAGGTATCGATGATGAGGCATTTTTAACGAAAAACCAGGTTAGAAGCATAGTAGACCAGATCAATGAAGAGCGTGATGCTAATGTGAGGATTATTATATAATGGGTGCTATACAGTACGAAAATATCTTGCGCGGCGCTACGGTCTTAACTGATGAATCCATAGGTTCCGCTGCAAGCAAAATTATCGACGGTAGAACAAGCTCTAGCGCTAGATTTGCAACAGGCGCAACCAGGAATTTAACTTTTGATTGTGGAGCCTCAAAAACAGTTAAAAGCGTTTGCTTTGCAAGAAATAACGCTGGTAGCACGAGCGCAACAATAACGGTTAGATCTTCGTCTGACAATATTTCATATAGCACAGTTCACACGGCTAACCCAACAGATGATAAAATCTATTTTCATATAGACCCATCTCAAGCAAGTGCTAGGTATTGGAATATTCAAATAAGCGGGCATAATGCAGAGTGTTATATAACTGATTTGGCTTTAGGTGTACCGCTAACGCTTGAGCGAGACCAGAAAGGCGGGTTTATATCTCCACTTTATGCCAATAATGACGAGATCATACCGAATATTACTAGAGGACAGAATCTAGCTGGAATCACGGTTAAGCCTGGAATAAAGAAAGTAAAATTAAGGCTACCCTATTACTCTAGTTCGTTTTATTCTAACTGGAGTGATTTAATTGATGTTTTAAAAACTTATCCAGTGTATTTAAAATGGGACAAGGCCGGAACTAAAGAGGCGTTCTACTGTTGGCCAGATAAGAAGCTACCTCAACCGGCTTACTCTAAAAACGTGGCAAATTACGCCTATTTAGACGCTATAATGAATCTTCAGGGGTTTGCAGAGTGACATACCAGGATGGATTAGACAGCTTAAGCAGGCAAGAAACCTTCCTTGTGCGGCTGAATCTTGATACCTCTATAAGTGGCGTTAGTTACGAGACTATAACACTTGGAGATATTCCGAGTACAGAGGGATATTTTCCATGCGTTAACTCTATAAACTGGATACCTTCAAGAGCTTCAGAAGATGGCGGATTAGGCTATCTCGGCGAAGTAACAATAAAAGCAAAAGATTTTAGCTATGGGGATCAAGGTACTTTTTTTGGTCGATTGATAGCAAGTAATATTTATTATTTAAACAGGGTTATTGATATTTATGTTGGCTTCTATGAGCTTGGCGAGACTTTCAATATCTCCAATTTCCAGAAAAGAACGTATTTTCTAAAGAGAATTGATGGCCCAGACCAAAATGGTAACGTTACAATCCAAGCAGCTGACGTATTAAGCCGGTTAAAGGAGGCTCAAGTACCTACCGCTACGGCGGGTGTTTTGGCTTCAAATATGACCGCAACCGAAACTGTTTCCACTGATATAGCAGATACAACGGGCTTTGATTCTGGCGGCGGTTATGCACTGATAGAAGATGAGATAATCAGCTATTCATCCGTTGTTGATTCGACGAATATTGTAACAGCGGCAAGGGGTCAAGGCGGGACGGAGGGCGCGGCGCATGATGCAGGAACGCCGGTTAGAAATATCTATCAAAATACTGGCAATGTTGTTGATGTTATCAGGGATATAATCGAAGATTTTAGCGATATAGACCATGCAAGCTATTTGCCAGATACGGACTGGAACACGGAAAAAACGAATTATCTAAATTCGGAATCTGTTGAGTTATGGATAACCGAGCCGACCAGCTTAGATGAGGTTATAGATAAACTTTGCAAAGATTCTTATATTTCGCTATGGTGGGATGATGCAGCGCAAGAGATCAAGTTGAAAGCGCTCGGCCCTACATTATCGGCTATTACAGAATGGAACGACGATGAGCATATATTGGATGCACAGGTAAGAATTAAGCGCGACCAAAAGAAAGTATTAAGCGCAGTATGGTACTTTTACGGAAAGATCAACCAGACCGAAGGTAACAGCGCTGAAAACTTTGATTCCGTTTATATTAATATAGATACCACTGTTGAAACGGATTTGGGCGAAGAGCGCGTTAAAAAACTTTATGCTGACAGCATACCAGATACCGGGAGCGGTACAGCTTCAAAAGTAACGGGCAGGTTACTTGCTCAGAATAAAGAACCGCTAGAATTTAGTTGTTATGTAGATGCTAAAGATAGCGGCGTAGATATTGGTGATGCTATAACAGTTAATAGCTCATTGATTCAAGGTTCTGATGGTAGCAACGCGCCGACTATTATGCGGGTAATAGAAAAAGCCCAAAAACAAAATAACCGCTACTTTTACAAACTTGTCAAAACCGGTCAAGAGGTTGGCGATAGGTACGCGGTTATAGGTCCAGACACTCTAAACGCTTACGCATCAGAAAGCACAGCGAACCGAAACAATTACGGCTTTATCTCGAACAACACACCTGAGATGAGTAACGGCGATGATCCATACCTAATTTTATAACGGAGCTTTTAAAATGGCTTATAGTGCAATAGCTAACAGTGAGATAGATACAGATAGCCCAATAACCACTGGATTGATGACAAAAATACGTGATAATAATGTGTCTATGAAAGACGGCACAGGTATAGATAACAACGCTATTCTAGAAAGACACATTGCATCAGGCGCTATTCACCAATCTCAACTTGATACAGCTATAGATAACGCGGATATCTCTAATAGTGTACCCTCGTCAACAACAGCGTCAGATAATTTTTTACTTACCGAACCGGATTACACAATAGGTTTTACTTTTTCTGGTAGCGGATCGTCGCTAACATCAGATCACTTTATATCTGTCGAGTATTCTGGAACAAAATATGGTAATGATTCTGATTTTGGAACAAAAAACAGGTACATAGAAACAAAGAGAAGTAATCTCACTGGTAGCTCTAAGACTATTGGTATAGATACAGATATTCGATATATAAACGCTTCACCTCCATACGATTTGGGAGATGGGCAGATACCCCTGTTTAGTTTTTTAAGGCTGGACTCTGATAGTAAAGTTATTGCTGTTCATAACTCAGTAAACCCACCATGGGCGCACAACGGACCGACAAAAACAAAGCACAACGCTATAAGGGAAGGGAAAAAGGTATATATTGAAAAGTGTTTGAATGATGACGGTGAAATAGAACTTATAGAAACGGAGATAACGCAAGCTGTAAAAAATGCGGATATGGACACAATACCACATCCTTTTTTACTTAAACCAGGTGATAGCGTTGTTTTACTAGATCCGGTGGAAACTCTATATCTCGAAGAGCTACGGCAAACAGGCGAAAGGATAAGCAGACTTATTTTTGATGACTACCTACGGCTTGATGGTGAAGAGATAACGAGGAATTGCCCGACAGGCGTAATGCCTAGGAAATTTAAATGGAAAAATACAAGGGCTAGAGCCGGGGAAAGAAAATCAGATAAAAGGCTTGGCCGTGGGAGATTCGCTAGAAGAAATAGGAATTAAATAAATGAGTGAGCTATTTAAAAGTCCAGTAATGCCTGATTTTAATACACTGGCAACCATGGGCGCCATACCTAACGCTAAAACGGTCATAGTGTCGGGCCATCATCCAGATATAGATAGTGAAACGCGTGATTTATGGGGTTCAGATTCAAACTTTCATTTTCTCTCAAGCGCTGAAAGAATGGATATTGTTTCGAGTAGCGCTAATGATTCAGTGTCGGGTATTGGTCTTCAAGCCGTTAATATTTTTGGCCTCGACTCCGATTTTAAAGAGATCAATGAAACAGTTATATTGAACGGCGCAACAGCGGTGAAAACTGTTAAATCATATTTGAGAATTAATATGCTTATCGGCGTTCAGTGCGGATCACATGAAACCAACGCGGGCGACATAACAGCAACAGCAGAGACGTCATCCACATTGCAAGACGTCATAAAAGCTGATAAAGGGGTTTCCCATTCTGGAAAATATACAGTTCCAGTAGGTTACACAGCGTTTCCTTTTTATTATTGTATGGATGTAAATAGAACTTTAGGAATTGCTGGATCGCTGGCAGATTTTAGAATAAAAACAAGATACAACTTACTAAATCCAAGCGCGCCATGGTTAGAAATGCTAGACATGCAAATAGACACGAATAATTCTTGTTTTGAGTCTATGACGCCACCAATCTTCATAGATTGGTATGAAAAAACAGATATCAAATTAGATGCTGTTTGCGACAATAACAATATAAATTGCCGAGCAATACTGTGTTTGATTTTGCTTAAAAAGTAATTGACAGAACTAAATTTAAACAAAACATATTAAAAATATGGTAACTTAGTAAAGGGGTTCAACAATGATCATTGACTTGGTGTCATCCATGGAATATGAATTGCTTTTTGGCGCTATCGGCTCGCTATCTGCTGCAATAGTGTATTTGTATAAACTGCAAGTTAAGCAGAACAAAAGAATTGTTAACAAGCTTGATCAGTGTGAAGCCAAACACGAAAAAGCGAATGAAGAGCTTTTGAAGTTGACTTACAAGGTTGGCAAGTTGACGGGTACTAAAGAGATGTATGAGCGCGTTGAAAATAAAATAGAGGCCATTAACAATGGGTAGAATTATCGATGAGGTAATTGTACATTGTAGCGCAACAAAACCAAGTATGGATATTGGCGTTAAAGAGATTAATGAATGGCATTTAAACCGTGGATGGTCCGGCATTGGGTATCATTTTGTAATTAGAAGAAATGGCAAAATAGAACCAGGTAGGCCAACTAATCTAGTGGGCGCTCACTGTAAAGGCAGGAATAAGCATAGTATAGGTGTTTGCTTGGTAGGTGGTATTAATGAGCGAGGTGAAGCGGAGTTTAACTACACAAGCAAACAGATTGTAACTTTAACCTATTTTTTAGTTAGTGAAAAGATATTGGGGCGAAAGATTAGCGGGCACAATCAGTACAGTTCTAAAGCGTGCCCATGTTTTAACGTACCAGCTTTCGCTAGTAATATATAAAAGTTGCTTCCCTTGCGGCTACCCCTACCAGCCGCATTTTTATAGCCGGTGCCCTCCTAGAGCCGGCTTTTTTTCAAGTTTTTTTTGCTTTGATGATATCTAGCGACAAACCAAGCCCGACAGTAAACCCAATAAAAATAAACAGAATGGGGAAGCGTATAACGTCATAGATAACACCCATCCTTGAACGATTATGTATAATAAAAGGCGTAGGCTCCCTACTCTCTACAAAGTAGAATTTTTCCTCTTTCCCCTCTTCTGTTTTTCGCTCAAAAATATCATTAAAATTTGCTGTTCTTAGCTCATCATCAGACATCTTTTTCATAGTATCTAATCCCCCCATAATCAATCCAATCCACACCAACCCACGACCATACTTTGAATAGATGCTTTACAATGTCACTTTCGGCTGTGATAGCGGTCATAGTAGCGCCGCTTTTAAGCTTAACAATTGCTATCTTATTCACAAGAAAACCCCGTTATGGCGGCGCTATGGCCGCCGGTAAATAGGTTAAAGATCCTCTAAGAAATCCACTGCTTTTTCATAGAGGTTTTCGGCTATGTCGGCTGTCATATGATGCAATCCAAAATGCACGAAAAAACACCCAGCTATAAACCCAGTAAAAAAAGGGTTTCTTTTACATGATTGCTCTAGTTTAGTTAACATCATTGTTACCCCTACCTTGGTTACTTTTAGACTCTAGATAATCAGCTAACAAGTCATTATTCTCGATTAATTTTTGACAACATTTCCTTAAATCATTAAGCTCGATATGCTGGACAAAGAAAAGACCAAACAGCGAAATAATCAATATTGTATGTATATCCACATTCATGCCTGCTTAACCTCCCTTTTTAGTTCCCACTTTTTACCATTTTTCTCAATCAGTCCCGACTCAGACAGAGACTTAATAACAGAACTAACAGTACTTCGACCCGCTCCAGTGCTTTTTTGGAGACTATCATAATTGATATCAGCACCGCTTAAGATGGCCTTTTCAACAAGCTTGCGCGGTTTGTGAGTACTGCCTTTTCCTTTGGCCGGTGGTTTATTAGTCTTTTTAGGGACTATTGTTAGTTCTGGTCTTGGTCTTGGTTTCGGTTCTTGGTCCTGAATAGGCCTATTTGGGACTTTTTCCGAGACTGTCGGCGCTTCAGTCTTCAAAAACTGCATTATGTGAGCGGGTATAGTCTCTTCTTTAAAAGTGGGGCTTTTAAAGTCTTGCTTTAGTCTTTCTTCTTTAGTTTCGTTTTCAGCCTCATTGTTAGAGGCCTCTACTTTCCCAGGCTTTCAAGCTCCTCTTCTTTTCGTGGAGCCAGAATGTTGACAAGTACAGCGGTTAATAGAAGTGGTGTGATTATCATAGCAAAACCAAACGCTAGGCGAGCGTATAACCTGAATTGGTCTTCATCCATCCATCTTGGCATGAACGCTAGACCAGCTGAAAAAACAACCTGGCTAGAAGGGGTGGAGGCGTCTAGCTTTGCTATCTGCTTTATCAAGTCGTCCCTATATTCTGTAACTTCTTCAAGCTTGCCCTGATGCTTGCTTTTGAATTTGTCTGCATTTTTTACGTTGTTACTCCAAGTTTCGACGCTATCATTTGCTTTAGCTAGTGAGATTGTAAGCTGATCCCTTTTAAAAGCGTCTCCACTCGATGTTTTTTGGGCATCTAAAGCAAGTATGCAGCTCAAGCAGGCAAAAAGAGACAGAGTTAACAGATAGCTAAACCATGCCCAGCCTAGTATTGACAAGATCACGTTTTTTATCAGATTAGCAAAAAGAACCATGGCCAGCGCTAGAAGAGCGATATCTAAAAATGAATAAGATAGCGGCATTACTATTCTTGTTAAGTCGCTTGGGCTGCTGTTTAATTGACCAAGCCTAAAATTGTAATATATGCTGCATGCTGTCAGAATGAGCATTGACGAAAAGCCAAAAAAGATACGGTGCTGATTGAATGCGTTAAATCCCGCTTGTGCTATCGCTTCCGCTTTTGACGCTGGCTGTGCTTGCGTTGACATTTTTTCTTTCTCCTAGATTTACGTTTAAGATTTGATTTACTGCTTTTTGATCGACGCTTTTTTAACGCCTTTTTTAGATTGCACTGGCGGCAAGGCTCAAGCTTTAACGCCATAACAATCAAAAATGATATTGATATAATGCTAAAAAATATTATGAGTATTTCTTGTAGCATTGATAAGCCGCTTCAAATGCTGGTCCGCTATAAAAAGCGGGGTTAGCTGCTAGCGTATTTTGTATATGGTCACTATTGTGCCCTTGCTCAATCATGCGAGCAAATTCAAAAAAGGGCGCTTCAGCGGCGAATAGCTCACCACCATTTTCATCAATACCCACCATTTTAGACAAAGCTATAATTCCAGCTCTTTTAATGCCATCTAACATCTTTTTTCACTCCCTGTTATTTTCCCTAATTTACTAAAGCAAAAAGACACGATAAAGCTACCTATTGCCAAAGTCCAAAGTTGTTCAATAATTGTCATTTCATGCATAATGTAACCCTCTAGATTCCTTTGTTTTTGGTTACTGCTAACAACTAATTTAATAATAATAAACATCACGAATAGTGCAAACTTTTTTATAGAAAAAAAGTAATTAATTTAAAAAAAATTATTGTTTTGTATAAAGGGTGATCTAGCTTTGGTTTACTTTTAGTTAAATAGTGTTAACATTGTTTTAGTAGTTAATTTTTATTTCAAAATATATCAAACGTAGAGGGTTAAAATTATGATGTTAACAGCAAAGGCTATATTTATTTGGGTGATGGCAGTATCAGCAATGAGCGCAGCTAGCGAAGACGAAAGCAAAGAAGAGTCTGTGAGCATGATTCATTCGTCTCAGTATTTAGTGTAGATTGACATATAGATGGAGGCATTAAGCCTCCCTTTTTAACAAAACACAAGAGGGCTATATAATGGAATTTAAAGCTAAAAGCAAAGTAAAGGATATAAGACACTTTCAACTAGAGCAGAGAGTAGAAGCGCTAGAGGCTCTTTTAGAGAAAGAAAAAAGGATAAATAAGAAACTGACAGAATGCAGTCATAGATTAATTTCTATACTATCAGAGCACCAAGAGCTATCATTAAAGTATTTGAGAAGCGGAAGCGAAACGCACTAGATAAAATAAAAGGGAAGGGTAGCAATAGCTACCCTCTTTTTTTACACCGCCTCTCTTTCTGGCTCTTCCTCAAGCTCTTCTTTATCTTCTTTTTTCCACTCCCTATCAATTACTTTTGTAAAATTACCCTCTTTTGTGTAGTCAATATAAGTTGGCGAGTTACCGGTATTCATTAACTTACTGAGTTCTGTCAAGTCTTTAGCGTTGTTTACATCTCTACTATCTAAACCGCTTTTGTATGCTATCAACTTGATTTTATCAATTGCGATTTTTCCAGCGTAGCCGCCATGGGTGACAGGAAAATATTCGGTTATTGGCTTTTGATTCATTGCGCCATAATAAGACACTTTTATCATCTCTTTACCGCTAGACCTGCTAACATGAGTTGACCAAAACCAGTTGGTTGTAACCATCAAATAACTGTCAGTTTCACCCATTATGCAAGCTGTATTATCTATAGAGTAGCGCTTCTCCTCTCCGATAAATTCAAAACCGCACGAAGTACACTTTTTAACTGATGCGTGTAATATTTCGTTGCATTCGGGACAATCTTTAGTTGGCGCTTCTCCCTTTTCCTTTTTTGTGTTTTTCTTGGGTTCTCTAACGTTAACTATAGGACCATGGCGGGTTATGTTGCCAGCAAAATCTAAAACCAAGCAGTGATCAGTATGGCTTTTTAGCCTCATTCCACGGCCTACCATTTGAACATATAGGGCGGGTGACATAGTAGGGCGAACCAGCGCTATTAGATCGATATCAGGATAATCAAAACCGGTGGTTAATACGTTGGCATTGGTAAGCGCTTGGATCTTTCCGGCTTTAAAATCTTCAAGTATTCTTTCCCGCTCTTTTTTACTTGTCTTACCTGTTATTACTTCAGCCACTATTCCACGATCTATTAACAATTCTTTCATCTCGCTAGCATGATCTACCCCAGTGCAGAAAAATAGCCATGCTTTTCTACTTTCAGCTCTATTTATAACCTCTTCAACAACGGCTACATTGCTTTCATACGTGTTCACAGCTTCTTGCAGCATACTCTCTATGTATTCACCGCCACGCTTTTTAACATTGTCAACATTAAGTTTGTGGCCGGTTCGCTTGCTCTTTAATCTTGCTAAATAATCCTGATCTATCAATTCTTTTATTGTTATTGGTTCAATAATATCATCAAAAAGGGCGGTCCCTTCAGTTATCAAGCCGTGCCCTAATCGGTAGGGTGTAGCTGTTAACCCAATTATTGATAATAGCGGGTTCAACTCTTTCAGCTCATCAATTAAAGATCGATAAGATCCTTCTTCTTTATGTGATATCATGTGGCACTCATCGACTATAATAAAATCAATATGACCTAATATATCGGATTTACTTCTTATTGATTGGATACCGGCAAACGTGATCTGGTCACCGATATCTTTACGACCAACACTAGCGCTATAAATTCCAACCGGCGCGGTTGGCCAATGCTGCCTTAGCTTTTCGTAATTTTGCTCGATCAGCTCTTTTTGGTGAGTAAGCATTAAAATATTTAACTCAGGTTGCGCTTGTAACAAATGTTTACATAGATTAGCTACTATGTGACTTTTACCGCTACCCGTTGCCATTTTTAAACAAAGATTATTACCTAAGTTCGAGCCGATCCACTCACTAGTTAAATCAATTGCCTTTTGCTGGTAATCCCTTAATCTCATTTTTCCTAGCCTGTAATTGTTGCGTTAAATTCGCTTCTTAAAGCCTGAGTGAAGCTATCTTCTTTCGCGCATGCTTTCGGATTAGCTATTATTTCGCTGCTCTTTAATCCGTTTTCACCATTGCATACCTCTTTACCTTCAATCAAATAGGTAGCCGTGTTTTCATCTTTTCCTTCTTTTAGCTGCCACGGTACAAGGTCAGGGTGTAGAACGTGAGAAGGGCAGCCTTTTAACTGCTGATTATTTGGTATTGTGCTTTGCCAGCGCTCACAAAAAAAAGTATTATCTTCTTTTGGTGTTGCTCTAGCGCACGTCCTACAATTCACCTCTTTTGTTGTTTTTGAGCCATAACAAAAATCATGAGCAGCGCACATTTTGCACTGATACCATGTGCTATCGGTTTTAAATGGCTCGGGTATGCGCTCGGACATTGCTATTCTTTTAGCTCTACCTATGTATTTTTCTTTAAAAAATTTGGCTTCTTTCTTTTTTAGCTTCACTCTTTCGGTGTACATTCTGTCATCGTTTTTACATACAGCAACATATAGAGCGCGATCTATTCCAGATGATTCCATGTAAACTTGCATTTGCGCGTAATGCATCGGTTTTGACTCTTCAACACCTTTTCTAATCAAATCCTGAAACGATTTTAGGTTGTGTGTTTTGGCTTCTAATATGTGTTTTTTGTTTGGAGCATCAGGTACGCCGCTTTTTATAATACCGTCTAGCGAGCCGGAAACGTGAGAGCCTAGATTAACTCTATACTGATTATATTCACCAGCGTTTTCTATTTCTAACCCTATAGCGCGCAAGTCATGAACTATTGTGTGCTCTTCATTGTGCCCACGCCTAAACAATCTTAACATTCTACCTTCAAATCGCTCTATAACAGACCACCTGAATGAAAGCCAGAGCCAACGATCACAATCGTGGCCGCATTGAGATAGACCAAAGTGATAGCGCGGTGGTTCTTGTTTGTCTTCATGATGTTTATCAATCATGCCTACAATTGTATTGATAGGTTGCTCTAGCTCTGTCATTTGCTGTATAACTCCATTTATTCGGATGAAACAAAGTAAGAAAAGTGATTATGTTTTGAAATAGTCATACCTGTTATTACACACAGTAATTCTCGACGATTAACAGCCATTTCTACAAACTCTTTGTGGTCAGGCTCAATAATTAATAACACTTCTTCATCTTCTTTCATTTTATCTGCGAACTCATGAGCTTTTTTTAGTTCATGCAGGCTTATAATGTGACCTGAATCCCTTTTGACAATCTTGAATATATTTTCCATTTAGATTTAATCCCTTTGCTTTGTTAAGCCCTCCAATAAAGAGGGCTGTATTTAAAAAATTTACCTCTAAAATGGTACATCATCATCGAAATCAGTTGGTTGTTGTTGGGGTTGTGTTTGTTGCTGAGGGGTTGCCCACGCTGGTACACTACTATTATTTTGCGGTGGTCTTTGCTGCTGGTTTTGCTGTTGCTGTGCTGGCATTGCGGATTGTTGCGGCATAGATGAGGCGATAGGCATTGAAGTTTTAGACGGTGAATCCACTAGTGATTTATAACCCTTAACCTCATTCCCATCACCATATTGTTCATCTTTTTTAACAGTCACTTTTATAGATACATTACCACCTATCAACTGATCAGTGTCAGTTAGCGAATTAATGCCAAGCGCGCTAATTAATGCGTTTATCTGTTTTAATCCTATTTCTTGCGCTTTTGGGTTTTGGTGGATGTAGTTGATTATTGTAAAAAGCTTTCGTCCTTGGTGAGTGGGACCATTCACCGAAAAACGTATATTAATATATTTTCCAGTGCCGGAGTTGTTGTCCTTAACTTCTGCTTCTTCAATGACTGCATCATACCAGCCAGCCGGAAGCGGATCGAAATTATCTGCTTGTGGTAGGTCTTGTTGATTCAATGTAGCGTTTAATAGTGCCATGTTTAATTACCCTTTAGTTTAGTTTATGTAAATTACTGCTTGTTACTCTCTATTACTCTTCAATTAACTCTATTTTAAACCCCGGTTTGCTCGGCTTAGAAGTGATAGCACCGCTTAATCTATCTGTTATCTCTTCGCTTGCCGCTTTCCAGTCTTTCATTTTTAAATCTGCTTTCCATTTAAAAAGATGTTGGAGCGTTGTGTAATCAATCTCATACTCCATTGCTATTTCTTGCAGCAACTCAGTATCAACTTTTCGACTATGTTTAGTTGTTACTACTATTTTATAACCCCCCTGTTTTGTTGTGCTTGATCCCTCTTTGTTTTGATCGATTTCTAGCAGCTGTTCAAGCTCTTTTTCGATTAATACCCGCTCATCTTTTGCGAGCTTTTCAACTGCTTTTTGATCTAGCCATCTTGCAGATAGTGCCTTTATTTTGTCTTTGTCTATCATTGATTTACCCCTTGTATCTTGTTAATGATATTACCCAAATGCGGCGGCTCCCATGTGTTTAACTTTCCGCTTCTATCTTTAGCGGTCCACAATCCGTCACTTTCAGTTAATAGCATTCTGTTAACGCTATTTTCGTTTTTCTCAACTCGAAAGGCTAAAACTTCATCAAAGAAGTAGGGTAAACCTTGGCTTGATTTGTTCCCAGGCATGGAGGGGTAATATAGTAACCGGCCTTGTTCGTCTTTTGCTTTCTCAAGCTTGGCTGTCATATAGACGTGCTTGCCTGGAATATCGCGGAAGTTACGAATAATGCTAGATACCTGATCCTGCATTTCTCCATATGCTTGTCGTGGGTCTTTTGACTCCTTTTTCTCTGCTGATAAAACAACCTCTCCAATTTCCGATATTGAATCAATAGCCACGCTTTCAAATTGAGCTGACTCTTGCGATTTTGTCAGCCACTCATAGGCCTCTATTAAATCTGTCATACTTTTAATTTCAATGTAAGGTAGCTGATAGTCACTAATAGATAATAGACCGCCTTCAGCGCTTAGAATAATTGGGCTGGGTAGTGTTGCTATGCCCGTTGTTTTACCTGCTCCCGACTCACCATAACCCAAAAGATTTACTTTTTTGTTTTGCGTGTCAGAGGTTGAATGTATTTGTATTGCCATATTTAATGATGCTCCTTTTTTAAAACGTTTTGTTTAACTTGTAAATTAGTATTATTTTAATTTGCCAAACTGTCAAATATAAATTATATTTTTTTTATATTAATTAAATGGAGCGTTATGGAAATGTGTAAAAAAGTTAAGATTGATTCTGAATTGATCAAACGCAAGCTTTCAGATCGAAATATAAGCGAAGTGGCAAAAGGTGCAGAATTAAGCGCTCAAACACTGTATAATTTTTTAGCTGGACGAAAAATGTTAGGAGGTAATAGCACTAACAAACTGGTGAACTACTTTTTAAATAATGGGTAAATTGCGAGCAAAAAAAAGCCGTTCGAGGGGAACGGCTGAGATCATCACTTAGGCAAACAACAGGGATATTGTAGCATGGCAAAACTAGAAACACCAATACGATTAGTTAAAGAAGTTGTTGAAATTAAAAAGAGTGCTGAAGAGCAGATACACAACCTATTTTTAGATTCACCTTTAGACAATCACCCAGCCCAACATGAAATAGTTATTGATAGTAAAATACATCGCTTTAATAGTGATACTAAAAAGGGTAAGAAAAACGGCTGGTATATATTTAGTCGTGATGCTGATTGTGTTCACGGTTCATTCGGGTGCTGGAAACGTGATTTCACCTTCAATTTTAAAGAGGATACCGGTAAAAATTTAACACACGAGCAGATAGCAGAAATTGAAATAAAAAGAGCGGTGCTAGAAGGGGAGAAAGCAGCGTTGAAAGCGCGACAGGATGAAATAGCAAGAAAGAGCGCGGATAAAATATGGGAGTCATGCGAAGAGGCTAAAGAGCATAGCTATCTAACGAAAAAAAGAATAGAGGCGCATGATTGCAGATTGACCGTCGGTGATGGCCGATTAGTGATTCCTATGTTTGATACTAATTTAAAATTAGCGGGATTACAGTATATTGATAGCAATTCAGAAAAAAGATTTTTAGGTAGCCAGCAAAATAAGATTCATTGTGTCGGTGACCCGTCTAATTCTGATTTATGTTATATAGCTGAGGGCTACGCGACAGCCGCGACAATTTACGAGCAGACTAAAAAAGCGTGTTTTGTCGCATTTAATGCTGATAATTTAATAAATGCAACCCGTATAATAAAACACAATTTTAAAGATTTGAAGATTATTAATGTTGCTGATAATGATAAAGCCGGATTAAGAATGATTGACGCGCTTAACGTTGAAGAAATTGATTCCATTTTAATTCCAATCGAGGGGATGGATGCTAACGACTATTATTGTGCTGGTAAAGATTTAAAAGGCCTGTTAGATGGTGTTGGGCAACCCAGAAACCCAATGGGTTTGACATCGCTAAAAGATCTTAAAAAGAATAGAAAGCCGATAAGGTGGCTGGTTAAAAATTGGTTGCAGAGAAAAGCGCTTGTTATGATTCACGGACCGAGCGGAGCGGGTAAAAGTTACGCGGTTTTAGATTTATGTATGAGGCTTTCGACACCTGGTTTTGATGATTGGGCAGGTAACACGGTTAAAAATGGAAATGTGGTTTATTTAGCTGGTGAAGGTAATGAAGGTTTATCTATACGTGCGGAGGCGTGGGAAACCAAATTTAAAAAAGAGGAGGTTGATAGTAATTTATGGATATCAGATCGAGGGTGTGGTTTAAACACGACAACCGGCTATTCTGAAGTAGTAGAGAGTTTAGATAAAAGTGGTATTAGTCCAGATTTAATAGTAGTCGATACGCTCCATAGATTCTTGGAGGGTGACGAGAACAGCTCAAAAGATGCAGCTACTATGATAGCCGCTTGTGATAAGCTCAAAAATGATTATGATTGCACTGTTATTTTAGTGCACCATACTGGCAACAGTTTAGAAACACAGCATAGGGCGAGAGGTTCGACTAGCTGGAAAGCTGCGATGGATGGAGAGATCAGCATTAAGCCGATTGGTGACGGTCAAATAGAGCTAATACAGCGTAAAAACAAAGAGTTAGGTAAATCTGTGGAGCCGGTTTTGATGGAGTTTGAGAGCGTTGAAATACCCTTCTTTTTTGATGAGGATGGTGAGGTGGTATCAAGCTCTATTTTAAATGTTGCCGGAAATCAGAATAAGAGAGAGCGAAAAACGAAGGATAAAAAGCTGGTTGAGTATAGCCAAATTTTGCTAGATGCAGCGCTTGAAATTGCCGAGCCAGAGCGCGGAGATGATGGTTTAATAAACGGTTATGTAATGCAGAGTGGCGCTATTATTGATTATTTGGTAGCCGAAGGTTATGCCGGTAGCGCTAGTGTGGCTCGAAATATGACCAGTCCGCGCGGCACTAAGATGTTTGGCATGCTATCCAGCTCTGGAATAGTGACGCAACCGAAAAAGCGATATTGGAGAATAATAGATCAAGAAATAATCACACAGATAAATCTAGCCAAACAGTCTAAATAATCTAAATTTACTAACCGATGACTTCAGCTACTACTAAAAACAGCTAAAAAGTAGCTTTTCCCTTCAAAACGTTGAAAAGTTAATCAAAATAAGGCTGTTTTGTGATAGCACATCGCTCCAAATCATCGGACTTTAGTGCTAAAAAGTGACTTCAGCACTTTTGCGATGACTCCAGCAAAAAAGAGCCTGAAAACAGGCTAATATTTAATCAAAACGATTAATAAATGATCAAAAGTGACAATTTTTGTCACATGAAGTCATCGTTTCGTAACGGTGATTACGAAACTCAATTTCAGTTTTTACTGTGATGGCGCATCGCTCCAAATCATCGGACTTTAGTGCTAAAAAGTGACTTCAGACCCCAAATCGATGACTTCAGACCCCAAATCGATGACTTCAGACCCCAAATCGATGACTTCATAATTATCGGTGATTACGAACCCTGAAGTCATCGCTACTACCCCCTCTCTATAGAGGGGGTAGCGGTGATTACAGGGACGGGTTTTTATAGTTGTTTTTTTTAAACAATGATGCCAATGTGAAATTACATTTTACTCATTACTTCTCTTGTTGACTTGCTGGTCTGGTTGAGTTATTTTCTTGCCCGCTCTGTCGAAAGAGTAAATAAAAAGTAGGTGGCAAAATAGAATCCTTTTTGGTTGGGTAATTCTTTTCTGTTGCCGTTTCTTGATCTTCCTTGATCCCGCCTGCTTGCGGCATTTCGACCGGATTGGGGTTGCCCAACTAAAGAGGTTTTTGTATGTCTGATAAATTACCAAATTTCAAAAAGCTGCCAAAACTGAGTAGGCTAGAAGAGCTTTTCTCGTATGATCCCGTGTCTGGAAAGGTCTTAAGAAAGATATCCACGGGAAAGGGGAAGAAAGGTTCTTTTGCTGGACATATAGACGACAGGAGGGGGCTTAGGATTGGTATTGATGGTTTCAAGTATCTTTTACATAGAATAGCTTGGAAGATGCACTATGGAAAAGATCCTGATGATTATATTGTTTTTCTCAATTCTGATATTTTTGATCTTAGAATAGATAACATGGCTTTAGAGTCTAAAGCAAAAAGAAGAAGCAAAAAAAGAAAGCGCGATGAGTCGAAAGATAATATAAAGCCAGTGGCGCGCTTTAGTGCTGAAATATTAGTTAGCGGTAGATTATGAGCATAGAGGTTATTTTGA
>Ga0213865_10000476_pt1 | contig 27314 bp, 30 predicted proteins | sample PICome_6_FD_160100 | JGI IMG/M metagenome (GOLD analysis project Ga0213865, IMG submission 160100) | Coastal seawater microbial communities near Pivers Island, North Carolina, United States - PICO282 | ecosystem: Environmental > Aquatic > Marine > Coastal | place: USA: North Carolina...
ACGCGCATATTGCACATGGCCCCGTCGCCAGCGTCTGTAACCAAGAACAGGTATGGCATCACTGACGATATAGAAGTCGTATTGGGCGAAAACCCTTTTGGCTTCATCCCTTCATTAAGTAACGCAAGTTTACAGGAGCAAGTCGCATGAATTTTCTTAAAACCTTTGATATCAATGAAGTCGCAGATACCGGAAGTGTCAGCGACTATGCCCCCTTCCCCGAAGGTCACTACCGTGTTGTATGTGACAGGGCGGAAGAAACCACCACAAGAACCAGCAGCACAGAGGCTGCTGCGTTTGAATGGACTGTCAGCGAGGGGCCGCACAAGGGCCGCAAGCTGTGGGATACCCTGCACTTAGAGCATCCCAAGATTGGCGGGCGCGAACAAAACAGATTCCGCGATCTGTGCCGCGCTACTGGCACGCTTTCACCCACAACGCTTGATGACTTTCCTGGAAGTGATTGCGTAGTCGATGTAAAGATCAAGCCTGCTTCTGATTGCGGCACATACAAAGCCAAGAATGAGATCAAGGCTTATTTGGCTCCCGTCCCGACTAGCTCTGATGCAGCGCCGGAGGCTGCACCCAAGCGGGCTGGAAACGCTCAGTGGCAAGTTAAGTAATGGAAGACATAGTGCTAGGTACATTAGTGTGCCTAGCACTTTTCATTTGGGTGGAGTTTATTTATGAAGACTGAAGAAAGTAAGTCAACTCAACGCACTTGCGAATGGTGCGACAAGCCTCTGAAACAGAACGGCGATTGGGATGGGGTTTGCTCCACCATGTGCGCGATCTTGTCGGGGAAAGATGATGGATAAAATGACAATTTGGGAGTGCGTTAGCGACGGGAAGTCTTCTTTCTTCCTGAGTGAAGATGTTTGCAGGAAGTGGGCAGCGATTGCCTATGACCTAGAGATAGATGGCGTGCCTTTTGTTAAGGGCCATGAGATGGAAAGCAATTGGGATTTTGTTGCGCTGCTGAATGAAGTGACCGCCCGCCGAAGCGGGCAAGCCACTGGCGCGGAGAGTCGGCAAACCCAAGCACGCGCCAGTGAAGATTCTAACACTCATGGGCATTGATGTGACAGCTTTAGCAATGGGAAATTCTACCCTAGCCGCCGTTGATACAGAGATGGAGATGCGGCAGGACAACAAGCCCCGCCCCTACCTTGGCGGCAGCGCGATTGGCGATGATTGTGATCGCAAGCTGTGGTACGGCTTCCGCTGGTACAAGGTAATTACTTTCAGGGCGGATACGCTCCGCAGGTTTGATGACGGTCATCGCACTGAGGATCTGATGGCGGAGCGGTTGCGCTTAGTTCCTGGTGTACATCTTGAGACTGTTGATCCTGTAACGGGCAAGCAGTTTGGCTTTCAGGAAATTGACGGGCATTTCAGAGGACACGCTGACGGGCTGATTCTGGGCATTAAGGAAGCACCCAATACCAAGCATATCTGGGAGCATAAAAGTGTCTCAGATAGCGTTTACAAGAAGCTACAGAAGGCTATCAAGGATCACGGCGAGAAAAATGCCATAGAGAAGTGGAATGGCACTTACTACGGGCAGATTCAGGTGTATATGAAGCTGTTTGATTGCACCCGCGCCTATCACACCGTGACCACATCTGGCGGGCGCGATCATTTAAGTGTGCGCACTGAGTACAACGCCAAGTTTGCGCAGCACCTTATGGATAAGGCCGCAGGCATTATTGGTAGTGACTCGCCGCCACAAAGACTCAGTAATGACCGCACTTTCTTCAAGTGCAAGTGGTGTGACTATACGGACATCTGCCACGGCACTGAAGCGCCAGAGGTAACGTGCCGAAGTTGCATCTATAGCTACGCCAGCGAGCGTGGCACATGGGCCTGCGAGAAGTTTGCTCGCATCTTAGACAGAGCGGATCAGGAGGCAGCTTGCAGTGTCTATACACCCATACCCAAACCAGAGTAAGGCCATCGACAAGATACTTGACTACCTGTACGGATTTGACGGCAACCCTGTACTAGAGGCTCCTACGGGCGCTGGTAAGTCAGTGATACAGGCTGGCTTGTGCAAAAAGATACTGGCCCAATGGCCAGACAAAACCATTCTCTGCCTGACCCATGTGCAGGAGCTAATACAGCAAAACTTTGAAGCCATGATATCTGTTGGCGTGCAAATGGAGCCAAATATTTATTCGGCTGGGCTGAAGATCAAGGAAGTGGGTCAGCTAACGATGGCGTCGATCCAATCTATCTATCGAAATCTGGATAAGCTGCCCTACCCCGACATCATCATTGTCGATGAGGCGCACATGATCCCGCCCAAGGGTGAGGGCATGTATCGAACGCTGCTACAAGAGTTTCCAGATGCGAGGCTGGTGGGGCTAACCGCCACACCTTACAGGCTCAAGGGTGGCCTGCTGACCAATGGCGATATGTTTGATCACATCATCGACGCCAGCATTACAAACATGACCATGATGGAGCTAATTGAAGAGGGCAAGTTGTCGCCTTTGGTAACGGCGGCGACATCTGATCATCTGGATCTGTCCGATCTGGTGCAGCACTCAAGCTCAGACTACACCGAAAAGTCTTTGTCAGAGATGGTGGAGAAAAATTTAGAGCAGACACTGGCAGCGGTACATAACATGATTGGGCTGATGGCTGATCGCAAAAAGGTGCTGATCTTTGCCACCAACATAGCGCACGCAAACTTCATTGCTGATGAGCTAGGCGACGATGCAAGAGTCGTTGATGGCAAGACAGCCAGTAAGGATCGCTCTTCTATTTTGGCTGAATTTAAAGCAAGTCAGTTTAAGTACCTTGTCAATGTGGGCTGTTTTACCACCGGATTTGACCAAAAAGACATCGACGGGATCGTTTTTATGCGTCCTACGGCGTCTGCTGGGCTGTATGTGCAGATGTGTGGGCGTGGAATGCGCGTAGCGGAAGGTAAAAACGACTGCTTAGTGCTGGATTACGTTGGAAACATCGAAACCCACGGGCCTGTGACGCATGTTGAGCCGCCCCCGCCACCCAGAGATGGCGGCAACCGCGAGAACGCACCCAGCGTCAAGGAATGCCCACAGTGCCACGCACTACTGTGGCTTGCTGCAACCGTTTGCGATGACTGCGGTTACATCTTTCCGAAGCAATACAAGGTCAAGGCCACCGCTGGTAGCGCCCAGATCATGGGCAAGGTGGAGTTGCGCGAGCATCAGGTCACCAGCTTCAAGGCTGTGGTGCATAGAAAACAGAACACCCCTGACATGATCAAGATTACCTGGAAGTCAGGAATGCTTCCTATCTGCGATCAATATCTCTGCATCAATCACCAAGGCTACGCACGCCAAAAAGCTGTTGAGTGGTTTTGTCGCTGGACGGGACGCCTGCCCAGCGGAGACATCCAGTTGGATTGCGAAACGCTTAACAACATGCCGGAGCCGCCAGTGCTGCTGAGAGTGGATCACGGCGGCAAGTACCCAGAGATAAGGAATTGGATATGACCGATATACCGCGTGAGAAATGCGGGATGTGCGGAGAGGAAATGAAGCCCGTCTTTAACGGCGGGGAGGGAATGCGGCTAAAGGGCTGGTTCTGCTTTGAATGCAAAGTTTGGCGGAGGGTTATTTTTCGTGAAAGACAATATGAATGGTCACCAGAATGGGATAAGCCCGCCGCTACGACTAATTCTGTCGGCAATTGAGTCCGCGCAGAACATGGCGGATACAACAGGCAGGCCATATATCGTGACTGACGATCTCCAAGTTAAGTCAGCAATCTATGCCAAGCATTGCCGATGGGTAGAGATGGTGCAGCCATGTCGCAAGCACAAAATTTAACTCCCCACCCCGTGGCCCAAGCATCAGACCTTACTCCATCTGATGGACTGGGTGGGGAGTTATTCACCGTGCTGGATACATTCTCCGGCATAGGTGGATTCTCGCTTGGGCTGGAGCGTACAGGAAGATTCAAAACCGTGGCGTTCTGTGAGATGGACGCCTATTGCCAAGAGGTGCTGAAGCAGCACTGGGAGGGAATACCAATTTATGACTACATCGAAGACGTTACAGCAGGAAGACTTCTTCAGGATGGAATTGGAAGAGTCGATGTCATCACCGGAGGCTTCCCGTGCCAAGATGTCAGTACGGCAGGGAGTATGTGGTTCACCCCAGAGGGAACAAACGCCCCCCGATCTGGACTCTGGGCAGAGCTTGCCCGTCTTATTGGCGAAATTAGACCCCGATACGCAATCATGGAAAACGTCCCAAATCTCCTTGCTGGAGATGGCGGAAGGTGGTTCGGGCGAATACTCAGTGATCTGGCCCAAATCGGGTTCGATGCGGAATGGCATTGCATACCAGCTTCCGGCCTTGGCGCTCCCCATCGCCGTGAGCGAGTCTGGATTATTGCCTACCCCAGCGAGCAGGGATTGGAAGGGAGCAGTGAAGCCGGAAACGATAGCAGCCAAAGGACGCAACGCGGCTACCAATTCTTTACCGGATGCAGTGGAGTACCGTGGGAAGCGTGGAAGGCTGAACCCAGCGTGGACAGAGTGGTTAATGGGTTACCCCGTAGGGTGGACAGAATTAAAGCAGTCGGTAACGCGATTGTCCCGCAAATCGCGGAAGAAATAGGGAGGGCTATCTGTGCAGTGGGTAACTAAAGATAAATACCTGGAGCAGAGTGGCCTGACCAATGGCGTTATACGCGGCTGGTTTGACAGGCATCTGCGGCGCGGTGTTCACTATCAGGTCATCGGTCACACCACCATGATTAATGTTGAGCTAGTTGACGAGTGGATTACCCAACAGGTATCAGACCCCAAGGGCGGGGATTGCGAATCAGAATCTACCGCAAAGGTAAGGTCGCATATTCCGAAACACTCGCGGGCGATCTCAGCCCTAGACACCTCAAGGCAGCTATAAAACGCCGCAATGAGCTAGAAGCCAAATTCAAGCTGGGCATCCCGCTGGAAGATCAGACAGTATGGATCTTCAAGGATGCCGCGCAGGATTGGCTCAACACGCTAGACGCCAAATACTCTACCCTCACCAGCTACCGCAACATACTGAAACGGTACTGGTTACCTGATCTGGGGCCGTTGCCCATATCCAGTATCACCACCAAGACAGTGAAGCAGATGCTGGCTGCGTTTGACCTCTCCCCCAAGACAAAGAAAAACCTATTGATACCGTTGCGTGCCGTGTTCGATCACATGGAGATCAACCCCAATCCGGTCACACCCATACGCATCAAGGCCAAGCAGAAAGAGGCGGTAGAGCGCTACACCCCGCAGGAACGTGACGCGCTGCTGGCACTGCTACAGGGGCCGGAGCTTGCCTATTTCTCTCTGATGTTCTGCGGCCTACGATCTGGCGAGGTGCTGGGTCTGAGATGGTCAGATTGGGATGGAGAGACAATGCTTGTAGAGCGTCAGATCACGCGGCGTAGGCTGGTTAACTCAACCAAGACAAGCTACCGGCGCAGGGTGTTCATTCCCTCATGGGTCAGGCCAAGTCTAAATTTAGAATCTCGTTTTAGCGCCAGCTACATTTTCCTCAACCAGTATGGGGATCACCACAAAGACACAGACCACTTCAATGACGCATGGCGGGCCGCTCATAAACGGGCGCGCATACGCTACCGGATACCCTATACGTGCCGTCACACGCGCGCTGCGGAGCTTCTAAGCGCCAACATACCCCCTGCTGCCGCAGCCAAGCAGATGGGGCATTCAGTAGAGATGTTTCTGAGGGTTTACAGCGAGTGGATAGAGGATTACGCGGCTGTGAATAACTTTGACACTGACTATCTACCGACTAACTCTGGCGCTAACCCTAGTGTTTAAGCCAAAAAAATGGCGGAGCGGACGGGACTCGAATCCGTCCAGCCCCGCCTATGTGCTCCCATGAGTGAGCAACTATGCGGCCTAGCGGCTATGTGGATCTGTGGATAACCGCATGACTGACTAAATTACTGACTAGAATCCTTTTCCAAATACCTGTTCCCACCAGCTTGGTATATTGTCATCTGGCTCTTCATCGCTTTGCATGAAGTAGGCTCCCTGCCTTGCTCTGCCAACAGGCCCAATCTGGCTTTTATCAATCATCGCATCTAACCAGCCTAATTTGCCGTTCTCAGCAGCCTTATAGAATTGAGCTTGCCTGTATGGGCTTTGACCAGTAAGCGTATAGTCTACGATTTTTGCGCCAATATTTAACAGGCGATCATTTAAAGGCTCGTTTGCGTTTGTCAGATTAAACTTAGCTCCAGGTATAACAGCCGCTTCGTTAGACTTTGCAGCGGAGAATGCAGCATTGGCGTCTGATAGCTCATCGCTAAGGCTATTGAGTGCGGCTGCAAGCGCCTGAGATATAAGTCTGTCGCCTTGCTTTGTACCGCCCTGCCCCGATCTTCCGCTTAAATCTTCCGTTGTTGCGCTTGCAGAGAGATCGGCCTCATATTGCCAATCCTGTTTTAATTCTTGAAGCTGCTTTGGAGTAATAAATCCATTTTTATCTGCCTTCTCTAGCAATTCTTTCTGAAATTCCGTAAACGCATCGTCCGCCGCATTTTTTGTTGATGATGCGCCACGTACTTTCGCGCGCTGCTCAATTACTCTCTTCAAAATACTATTAACTGAAAGAGAAGGATGGGGCATAACGCCAGCGGATCTAGCCATGTTATCTAGCTCTGACTCCATCTCCATTGCCTGCTCAAGTCTAGCGCCCGCTTCAGCAGTAGCAGCCTCTGCCTTTGCCTCTCCAGCCGGTGTCGGCGGCAAATCTTCCTCTAGCAATTCATTCGCTTTGGCCCTCATTGTTTTAGCGTTTGCACTGGCAGGCTGATTTGGGAAGCCTCTGTAATCACCAACTACATAATCAGGAGCCTGCTTTTCTCTCAGCCCATAAGTGCCAAGTCTAGCCGCGTCAACCATTCCGCTATACGGGTCAAGGCTCTCAATCCAATTACCAGCCCGACTAACTGCATTGAGTGATTCGTTCGCGGTATTAAGCACTTGAGGCTTAATGTCAGGAGCTAATTTTTCCGCCCCTTTAACACCAAGCCTAGCAGCGGCAGCGCCACCCTTCATCAGCGATCCAACTGGAGAGATGTCTAGCAACATGCCAGCAGGGTCGTTGTAAAAATTCTCTCCAATTACATCAGTGTTGCCATACGCCCATCTCGCAGCGTAATGGTCTTTTATTCCATCCCATGCCGCTGAAGCGGTTTCTCTTGGCTCATTCCATAAGTTTCTTGCGCCCTGCGCAAGCAATGGCAATCCCTCAATGATCTCCTCTCCGTTGCCAAAGAATGACTCATTGAAATTCCCCATAAAGCCGCCAAAGCCAGAAGGCTCATATCCCTCTGGATTTGCAAGGGCTGGGACGCTTGAAACTGGCCTTACTCTAGCCTCTACAACCTTTTCAGCAGCCTGCCTCATAGGGCGGCTAACTTGCGGATCGGCAATAAGAGCCTCTAGCTCGCTAGTTTCCCATTCATTAAGGTCTTCATAGCTCATTTTGACCGCCTATATCTGTTTCTTGCCTCATCGTCAGTGATCCAAGACTTTCGCCCAAGGTAGTCAAGATACTCTTGGCCTTCATCACCTTGGAGCCTATTAAGACCATCAAGCTCGTTATCGAATTTGCGTTGATATTCACCCTGCTCTCTGTCTGCTCTGGCTTGCGCCCGACTTAGAACAGCCAGTGCCTGCTCTCTAGAGGCGAGCTTTCCATCAGCAAACAGCTTCATAACTTGCTTAAATTCAAAGTTACTAACAGGCGCAAGATTTGTAATATCCAGATTTTGAAGCGCCTCATAAATCTGATCCGCAGAAAGGCCGCTAAACTCCGGCGATGCAACACCAAAATAATCACTCATTAATGAGTTAAGCCAGCCGAAATCTTTTTCGTAATCTATGACGTACTGCCCGTTCGCATCTTTAGCCTCAAGCTGATCAATCCAATACTGGCTGACCTCATCACTTTTCCTAATTTGGCCCAGATTTTGATCGTACTCGTCGAGCTTGGTCGTAATGTTTGTCACTCGCTCCTTATCAAGATCAGAGCGATTTTTTGCATCCTGATTTGCACTGGTAGCTTGAACAATTTTTTGCAGTCCGGTTTGGTAATCTTCAATAGTGAAAGACTCTTGAGTGACAGGGTTTATCGCTTTTATTTCTCCAGTGTTTGCATTTTTGACAATTTCAAGCCCTCCTTGCTCGGCAAGCATTGCCAGTGCGCGCGACTGCCCAACTGAGTAGCCCTGTTCGGTAAAGATTCCTGAGCTTCTGTTAAATGATTTAGATGTTTCGCCTTGGTTTGCATTAAGCTCGCTAACAACAAACTCATCAAAGGTCATATCTTTTGGAATAATATTTGCATTTTGCCCAAGGAAAAAACCCAGCATAGTGTCTGCATTATCCCCCGTAGCCCTATCAATAAGCGCGCGCTGCTCTGGCGTTAGGCTGGAAAGACCATCATCTATGTTTGGCTTAAATGTAGGGGTTGAGCTTGATGTGGGGCTATAAGTGTTATCTGGATTTCTTTTCATTGTCGCCGGAATAGTCCAGACACCATCCGCTGTGGCTTTATAAGTGTCTCTTGTCGCCTCATCTAACGTTTTATTATGAGCATCAGCATCCGCCTGCTTTACAGCCAAAAGGTGATTTGCTTTGGCGTAAACATCGGCAAATTGAGGTGTGCCAACAGCGCTCATGGTCATTGCCAGTGACTGAAGACGGTCATTAAGGGTCACACCCTCCCTGCGCTGATACTTGTTTGGCTCCGGCCCAGAAGTTGAAATGACAGTAGGCGCAATAGGCGGAGTGCCAACCGCAGGCGGCTGGCTCTCTGGAGGCGCGGCTGGGTTTATGCCTGTCGGCGCAGCAGTTGGGTCAACACTTGCCAGCAAAGTGTCTAAATCAGGAACGCTAAAATCTGTCGGATACGTTGGCAGGAGTCCGTCATCAGGACGCCTTCTACTTGGCTCCACCTCAAGCTGCCACTCTGGGATCTGAAGCTGAGTTAATCCGCTTTGGTTGGAAAGTCCATAGTTATCAAGAAAATTCATTAGGCCACTCCCGTTCCAATACCGCCGCCCCCGCCACCGCCACTATTAAAGATAGGCAGATTGTTAACCAAGTCATAAACTTGCGTGCCAAGTCCGATTCCAGAGCCTATTGACTGCGCCCAATTCTGACCGGGCATTGTCTGACTCTTAGCGTAAGGAACCCCAGACATTGCGTTCAATCCGGCAAGCGCATACTCTCCAGGAGCTTGCTGGTTGTAGATCATTGCAGTGTTATATCTGTCTAGCGCGGATTGATCATAATTGTAGACATAATCACCAGCGGCAAGAGATGTATTCATGTTGGCTAATTGCGCGGTGTTTGCATTACCAAACGTATCTCCAGCCATGCCATAAACACTGCCTGCATTAGACAGCGAACTATTCGCGCCCTGCATCATGTCAGCACCGTAGCCCACCATGTTGCTTGCGCCGGACATCGCGCTACCAAACATATTTGCTCTTGCCGCCATTGCCGCGTTTGCTCTTGATGCCGCCGCGCCAATGTTTGCGTTTGCGATCTGAGCCGCAGCAGATGTATTGGACTGATAAGCACCTGTCTGCGCTTGCAGGGTTGCCTGACCTGATGTCATTGCGCCTGAGTTAGCCTGCTCACCAGCCCAACGATTCATCTGCGCGCCGTAATCAATGATGTCCCGATTGGTCATCGCGTCCATCAGTGCAGACTGTTGCCCCGTCTTGGTGTTTGCCCCGCCAAGCAGAGCCTGACCCATTTGAAGACCAGCGCCTTGACCATAAAGAGAATCTTGCTTTGCCTTGCCAGCGTAGGAGTCAAAAGCGCCTTGGGATAATCCCTTTAAATTACCCAAGATTTGATCATAGGTTCCTTGATCATATTCAAATGTTAAGTGCGAGGAGTCTAACGGTGTAAAACCGCCGTTGTAGGTAGACCAGCCGCCGTTGTCGCCACCAAGGAGTGAGGCAAAGTCTCCGCTGCCGATTTTGCCTAACTGATCCATTATCCAGTTGCCGCCAGAGCTTGCGAAATCGGCCCCCATCCCTGCCTGCATTCCAGCAAGTGCCTGCAAGCTATCACCGACACCCGCCTGATTCAGACCCATAGCGTTCATCATGGCAACTTGATCTGCACCGCCACCTGTTGACCAGTTGGCAAGCTGACCAAGAGCATCCATCTGCCACGGGTTCATACCGGCAGTAAGATTGTCGAGATCGTATTGAGGGATTGGGGAGTTAAGGTATAAATTCTCCCACTGATCTATATTGCCCTTAGTCCAAGGATCAATCTCCTGCTTTACAGTTTGATCCTTATTTGACTGCGTAGCACCAAAAATAGCCGTGCCAACACCTATCGCTGTTGCAACCCAAGACATTACTTATCCTCCAGCAAATCCCAAGGGTATGAAACTTCTTCATAGCCCTTGGCGATAATAAATTTTTCAACTTCCTTTACGTCTTCTGTCTCTGTGACGCCCGTTATTGCCGCAAACTGAACCTCACCCTCAGACAAGGCGATAACCTTTGTCCCGTATGGCGCTGGGCCAATGTAGGGCGCAGTAAAAACTGACGAGCCAAGCTCTGATTTCACATGCAATGTGCCTGACATCAGAATCCACAGCCTCTCTTTTTTCCAAAGCTCTGAGACAAAGCAAACACCACTCGGTACGGTGATAACTCTGGTGTAAGCACCGCCAACCAAATACTCCTCAAGACCTTCCTCATTCAGCTTGTCTGCCTCTCCGCGCGGATTGCCTGTCTCAACCTCAATAGCCTTTTCAAAGGTTTCAATTAAGGTGCGCGAATGAAGGCGTCCAGCCTTATCGTCAAAGGCCACGGGCTTAAAATTGTTTAGGTGCTGTAGCACTTAATAGATCCTTTTTGGCATTGGCCTGCTTGCTGGAGTAACCTCAAAGTTAGGCATTGATGGCGGCATTGGCGGCTGGAAATTGCTCGCCATATTTGCGTACTGACCAAAGATATTGTTTCGATCAAACTGCTGCATCGCCTGTCCCTGCGGCATTTGCTGCATCCGCTGCATCCGCTGTGGGAAATTAGGATTGTTAGGGTTATACGGCGGAGTATACGGAGGAACATCTCCTGGTCTTGTTGGCGGCGGCACTGGGGGATTTTCCGGCGGAGTTATAGGCGTTGGCTTTCTTCGCGCTAAAAAGTCCTCAATCGTCTGGACTTTATGTCCTGGAGTTAACCCATAGTCAGCAATGCTGGCGTTCTCATCTCCGGCCTGCCTATTAAGAGCAGTCTCCCGATGAAAGTGATTGTACAGTTGAGCAGCCGATGCGTTCTTACCCATGCCGTACTCAAAGCCATTGTCTATGGTGCGGAATGGCGTTACATCCTGCCTCGCAAATGGCCCCATATATTTGTTCCCATCTACTTTGTAGGAATCTGTAGGAACAGGCGTTGCTCCGCCTCCTTGATAATTCGGCCCAAAAGGATTCAGCGAGGTAGCATTAGGGTCGCCAGAAATCATCGCTTGTATATACGCCTGCCATTCAGGTGTATTCAAAAAAGGTAAGTTAATATTCATGACTTGCTTTATCCTCCAGTGCAATTCCATCCGCTGGGAGAGAAGTCAGGTACGCATGTAATGCCCACGTTGTCTCCCTCTCCCTCATCGCTTGATGCCACTACAACGCCATCAATGCTTAAACTGTATGGTGTGCCTAGCCCAACCAAGTAGGACAGTAGGTCACCCAGTGTTGTTTCTTGCCCGCCCCAAGACACCGTAGTGGTGTTGGTGACATCATTATCGACAGTGAACGTGCTAGTGCTCGTTGTATTATATGCGTCAGCAATAGAAGTTGAACTATCTGTCGAGTTATAGGAATCGGTGTTGTTAGAATCGCTTACTGTCGATGTGCTTGTAGTCGTGCTAGTGCTAGTCGTAGTTGTACTCTGGTCAATAACGCCTTGGTCTGAAACCGCGTAATAATCACCAGCATATTCGTTTCCAGCCTGAGTCGCTGCAACCGCACCCAAGTCAGCAACCGACGCAATCGCGTTAGCTGTCTGGTTTGCCTGATTGATCTGGACATCCCTTGTGGCGCTGATCTGGCTTTTCTGGACATTGGCACTAATAGCCGCTGTCCCGATAGTCGAAATAACGCTACCCGCAACCGGAGCCAAAGCCTGCGTCCACTGAAGCGCTTCGTTCTGGCGAGCCTGTAGCTGGACGATTGGTGTACCTGTTTCATTATTGCCTCCCTGCATTCCTTGGAATGCCAACGCCATAGCCACAACTCCAGCCTGAGATGGATCGGCCTTAGCAACATCAGATAGCGCTTCATACAGAGCCTTTTGAGCCTCTGCCTCTGCCGCCCTGTCTCTTGTATGCGCCTCGCGCTGAACTGCAATCATCCTGATCTGCGCCTCATTGTGGGCCTGCTTTTCCTCTGTGCTTGCGCAGCCCGCTAACAACAATAAAACTATCAATACCCTCATGGCTCTCTCTCCCCATTAGGCTAATTTAATTTTCCAATTCCTAATCCACGCTCTGTTGTAGGAATTGGGGTGATACCTCGGTTGGTTGTCTTGAACCTCAAACGCCACCCAGACATCGGGGTGGCTTGCAATTACAGTGAATGTCTCAGAGTACGGCTTGAAACCGTAATCCCTTGGACTGTAGTGCTTGGCAACGTAGTCGTGATAATCGCCGCCTTGGAAATAGCCATCGCGCCAACCTCTGCACCAGACAATAGATCCGTCCCCGTATCTCTCTTGATTTTTTGCCCTGTGCTCAAATGACATGGTTAGCTTTGTTCCAGCAGGAAACTTGCCAACGTAATAAGCGAGGTACGCTGCGCAGTTTTTGTCCCAGTTGATCTGCTCTCCCGATCTGGTTTGGCACTGCAAGAAATACGCCTCTTCAGCAGCATCCCATCGCCCATCGTGAGCACCGCCAAAGTCATTCGCCACAGAAAAATCCATCTCATCTGGCTGCGGCGGTTCCTTGGTCGGGTCACCAACCCTCACCTTCTTGCCATTGCCCCATACCGCCCCTCTCCACATATCTGGGTCAATGTTCTTGTCGGTGTCATACTTGTTGATCAGGTTGAGGAATCTCTGCTCTGACAGATCAACATTCTTCACATCTTTATGCTCACGATCAGCAAGATTGCCAATCGTTTCAAACTTAATGCGTCCTGATTCTGGGACTCCAACAACATCCCTTGACCAGCCCGCATGGACAATTGGCTCGCCTGAGTAGATCGAGTGATTGTCAAAAACTATTTGTCGGAACTCTTCCATTACGGCTGCTCGGGCCACGTTACTGATTTAGGAAAGTCTGGCTGCTGCGGCACATCCCTTAGCGCCTGCCGGTAAACTTCCCACGGGCCTTTATCTGCAATCTGGCAATCAGGTGAATAGATGTAGTCTGTCTGTATCAGCATCCAATTCCTCTGGCTCCGTATGTCACCCGCCACGGTTGATGCAAACTCTGCCTGCTCTTCAGCAGTGAGAGGAATGATGTCCCACTCAATCCACTCATCAACGCCAAGCTCCCACTCTCGTTCCTGTATGCGCTGGGTGAAAGGATCGAAATCAGGGGCATCCCTCATCTGAGGAAACGCGGGAGTCTCTACAAAGTATTTCTCTGGCTCGCACTCAAACTCACCCGTTAACTGAATCTTGTCAGCAAGCGCCTTGTTATCCCTGTTCTTGACCCTATTCCTAAAGGCGGCAATCTCTGGGCCGTGCGCGGAAACAGCAGCCTTGACGCTCTCTGGCTCCCACACCTCATGCTTGATGTTCTTCCAGTATTCCTCGCCATCTTCATTGATGAACTTGATCTGCAAGAAATCTCTCTCTGGCTCGCACATCGTTATCTCATAAGTAAATTTCATGTCTGTCTCTCTAGCTCTGAGGGATTGAAATAATGACTATGCCACGGTATGCAGAGGTTCCTCTCTGACCGCCTCCAGACTGCAACGAGCCGCCACCACCGCCGCCACATCCAGGTCTACTCGGGGAGGTTTGACTGTTTGTCCACGGCTGAGATCCACCACTGCCAGAAATGCCATAACCGCTACCGCCGCCAGAAGAGCCACCCGCTCCTCCACCGCCTACACCGTATTCACCGCTGTCGTATATGGTGTACTTTGAACCGCCGCCGCCACTGCCGCCTTTCTGACCGCCGCCAGCGTTTCCTCTTGCGCGAACACCGCCACCGCCTCCAGCGCCGTACCCACCCGTGCCGCCGCTGTTGCCTTGAGTGCCGCTGCCAGCGTTACTTGTCCACCTTAAATCTCTACTGTGGTTGGCCTTACCAGCACCACCTCCACCGCAAGCCCCGCTCATGCCGCCAAAGTCGCCGCCATAAATGATGGCCCCGCCTCCACCGCCACCGGCTGCGGTTGAGGAGGTCGTCCAGTTTTTGTTGAGCCATATATAAGACACGCCTCCGTTTACGCCTCTCCCTAGTGGATCAGCTATACCGCCACCGCCGCCGCCTCCAACATATATTGCGTGGCAGGCAACCGTTGTCGGAACAAAGCCGCTTTGTACAACCATTGCGCCAGCACCACCGCCGCCGCCCATTTCGGATTTTGTGCCGCCGTACTGACCACCGCCGCCACCGCCAGCACCTCCACCAACAATAAGGCTTTCTATTTTTTTGCTTGCTAAACCGCCAGTAGGTGCAGCCGTAATGCAAAACTCGGCAGTGCCCTGAAACACATGGTGCTTGTATCCGTTAGATTCAGAAGTAGTCCCACCCTTTCCTATCGCTGGTGTATCCGCTGGCGGTTTAGGGAAGCCTCTGAAGTCGGAATAGCTAATAGGCTTGGCTTGCTTGTTAATCAAGGAAGCGCCGTCAGCCCAAACAGCAAACGAGCCTGAAAGACCCCACTCACCCTTGATCATGGTTGCGGTTATTGGGCCGGTCTCAGGTATCACTTTTTCAACTCCGCAATCTCGGCTTTAAGCTCTTCAACCGTGTCCAGTAGATACTGGATCATGTCATTTGAATCGGCCTCAAAAACCTCCTCACCATTTTCACCAGCCCTCACTGTGCCAAACGCAGTGACATCACCAGACGCTGTAAACGATCCGCTGAACTTACCTGTCATAGCAACGTAACTTGAGGCCAAGCTGATACCGTTACCGGCCCTCAGAGTTTCCTGCTTGTTGTTTAGCAGCCCGTCTACCTCTGCCTTGGTGTAGTAACCGGAGAGATCGACATCACCGCCGCCTCCAGTGCTTACCGGAGCGTAGATGGTTATCGTGTTTCCGCTGCGGGTTACGCTCGCTCCACCACTCCCTCTGAAATCAACAGCCGCAGTTGACGTAACATTGGTTGCAGTGCCGCCGTTAGCTTGCAGCCTCCAGTATTGATAGTTGTCACCACCACCTCCGCTACCACCAAGCGAGCTTTTCTCTACAACGGAGCCGTCAGCACACAGCACTTGGCTGGCAGTGCCGCCTGTTTTGACGAACGATTTAGCAGTGTTGCTTCCTGTCTGGGATGAATTTCCGCTGTCATTTACATGCCAAGTAACAGTGCTGTAATTGCTGTTGACATGCTCAAGCCTGCTGGAGTTTCTTCTGAGGAACGAACTACCAGTTGATCCTCTTAGCTCAAGCTCTGCCCCTCTTCCGCTTGTTTCATTCTTAACAATCAGCGAACTACCGGCAGAAGTTGCGTTGACCTTCATTGAGCCGCCATTCCACGCATCGGTAACGGCAATTTTGTCGTTAGCAAGGCTAATCATGTTGCCAGCGGTGTAGGTGGGGCCACCGCCGCCAGTGTCGGTTGGGCTGCTAATCGTTATCGTGTTGCCGCTCTTTACAACGGTTGTGCCGCCCGATCCTCTGAAATCTACCGTGGCCTTTGTACCAATCTGGGTAGTGGTTGCCCCTTCGACAGTTAAATTCCACCAAGAGTATTTATCAAAGTTGCTGCTTACCCAAGATTCTTTTGCGTACCCCGTCAGATCAACACCAGGGGCATTCTGCAAATCCTTAATATCGTCAGTGTTCTTATCAACCTGTATATGAAGGTTATTAAGGTCAGTGCCGATCTCATCGACTTTATCTGATAGCTCGTTAAACTCGGCTTTCTCAAGGTACTGAGCGTGTAGGTGATTACCCGCAGCGGCATCGGCAGCGCTTGTACCTAAGCTCACACTGATCTTTGGCTCTGCTGGGTTTGTGCTGGGATCAACAATAATTGCAGTGCCAGAGGTAATGCCTGTCAGGAAGCCAAGATTGTTTACCCAATCCTCTGTGGCGTAATCCTCATCAGCGTGATCACCCCAGCCATGAGCTTCTACGCCCTTTGCAATATCCGCTTGGCAGGCAGGAGTAAGCCCAACAACAGGTCGATCAGGCTGAGTCTCATCGACAACAATGCAATCGCCTTCTCTGACTTGCACCACAGCGCCACTAGCAACATCACCCAGCAGATACCAGCGGCCTTTGGCCTCTGACCAGCCAACCATGTTGCCGATAAGCACGTTATTGCCAGCAAGTGGCCCCCAGCCAGAGTGCATGGCTCCATCTGTATCGTTAATGTACAGATCGCCTCTCGTTGGATTGGTGGGTGGGGCCGTGGTGAAATTCCACGATCCCATAAAATTAAGCTCTGTCTCTATGTGGAATGGCTCTGCAACCCACTGAGTGCCGCTGTAGATTAAGAAATCATCAAGGTTAGCGCCCTCAGACTGAACATCAGCTAATTGATCAGTCACGATGCCGGTGATCTTTGCGCCATCACCGATAAACTCACTTGCTGTGACCGAATCATCTACATCAACGTCACCGTGGATGCGCACCTCTTCATTGTCATCAACAGTGATCTCAAGATGATTGCCTTGCGGGGCAAAAATCTCGGGAGTAACAACGTACCGCTGCGCGTTAATCTTGGGCGCGGAAACACCGTACTTATCATCTTCACTACCTGACGGCTTATCTCCAGGAGCATCACCCTGACCAACAAGGATGCCATCCTGAGAGTAAATTCCTTGAACGACTAAGCCCCGTGGGCCTATTCCTATAACCGGAGTGCTGCCGTCATCGTCAAGAAGAACAATCTGCCAATCCTCAGTAACGATGTTGGTGGCTGACTTGCGCATGAAGTCTTCGATATCGACAATCTCGCTGCCAATTTCGATGCCACCCTCAATGGAGATGCTGCCCTCAAGATCAATGTTGCCTTCGATGTTGACGTTGCCGCCAATATTGAGATTGCCAGTACCGTAGATGTCCTCGCCCCAGATGTTTTTCCATCTGTTGGTTTCCAAACCCAGATCCCATGAGAGGTCACGCAACGGATAGGTGTCGTAATTGGCTCTAATACCTTCTGGGAAGCTGATCAATAAACGATCAGTAGGAACCCAAGCGTAACCATCCCATCTAGTAAGCTCGCCCTCTTTCTCGCCAGCCTTTAGCTCAGACTGATTCCAGTTGTCGATGTCTTCCTGCGAGATATTGAAGGCAGGGTGGCTGGTAAAGATCGGGTCGGTTTCTTCATTCAGAATGACATACGGAAGCTGCGCGTATGAATCAATGCCATTACCTACTTTTACGCCAACGTGCTTGTTAACCGTGCCGTCAGGGTTTTGCATTAGCTCAACACAAATCTCTGCCTCAAGCGGTACGCACTTATCGCCATACTCGCGCCACTCAGCACTTGTGCCACGGCGCATTTGTATCGACTTGTGGTCGTAGTTATTAACGCTCACGGGTTTTCCTCCGATTTTGAAAGTTGCGCCTCAAGCGCTTCAAGCCTCTTGCTGGCCTGATCAAATAATTCCGCGTATTGATCAAAAATCTCTACGATTTTTAAAAACTCGCGCTCTAAAACTTTTCGATCAATTTCACCAAAAAGCTCTGGGCTATATATTGGGGCTTGGCCTAATTTCATCTCATCCCCGATGGCTCTATGTTGAACGAGCCGCTAGACCATCTCATTTCACCCATGTGTTTAAGCTCAACACGCATACTTAAAACCCTGCCTGTTGTTCTTACATCAACCTGATAGCTGCCATCACCGTTGTCATCAACAGTTACTGGCTTCTCCCAAGTGGGCGGAAACATTGGAGAGTTTGACCAACCGAAACGCATCATCACTTCGCCATCTCCAGTTATCTGCAAGTGATATTGCTTGAGGTGCTTCATGATCCAGTTATTGATTCCCTGATCGTCAAAGTCCATGTTTTGACGCTCAAGAAAGGCTTGTCTGGTTTTTGAGTAAAAGGCTTCTTTCTGGTGAACACCTGAATCAGTCAGGAGCAAAGTGTCTGGGGCTATGGTGTACTCTGTTTGTTCCGCCCAGCTTCCATCGGTTGAAATCCAATCGGTTTTCATATCGGCCCATTGCGCGTTAGTGCGAGGCATAAATCCTCTAGCCGCGTACATCACGGGACGCTTTGAAGCCTCGCCATCATGCCAGCCAAATGTCGCTGTTTGATAGTTAAAGACAGCGCCTTGCCGTCCCTTGTTGCTGTCAAAGTAAATCCATATTTCTTTGTTTTCTTGATCGTGAAAACAGCAAGAACGCTCTAAATCTATTGCCCTATCAAAAAACTGATTATCAAAAGCATCTTGCCCAATACGGGTAGCGGTGCTGCCATCATGGACATAGATGGAGTCATGATCGATAACAAAATGCCGCCCATCAAACTGACATAAAGACTTGCTTCCAGCACAACCCATCTGAAACAGTCTGCGTGTTTGAACAACGTATTTACCGCCAGTAAAGATCAAAGCATGTGCGGCAGTAACTGTATAAATAATGACGGCTTCGTTAAGAAGCTCCGCAGCAACATACTTACCGTCACTAGCGCCAACAACTTGCTGGACAGAAAGAGTCGCCGGAGATATGTAATCCCAGTTTGGCGGGCCACCAGCAGTTAATCCGGTTAACCCTGAATCAGCACCGCCTCCAGGTTCTCCTTCTGGCACTTTGTAGGTCGGGTTAGAAGTTACGTTGCTTACCCAACAAACATTGTCTTTTTCTAGCTCCTCGCTTTTCTCATAAACAGGGCTTTCTTCAGGTATGTTTTCTGGGTCAAGCTCTGCATCAAGCGGGTCTTTGTGCCTTATGCCAATTGCCACTAATTGTGATTTGTAAGCCAACAAACGCTGGCAGCGCAATTCGGTGTCAAAGCTAGGGTCACCACCAGTAGTCAAATCCCACTCTGTGCTAATGAATCCCCACTTGGGCAAATCAACAAACTTTTCAGCCTCCCAATCCCACATCTGCGGAATATGCTCTGGGTGGTTAAAAATAACCGTGTCGCCCCAGTGACAAAAATTCCAGCCAGAAGCATCAGTTACGGCCTTTTCTGTCATTCTCCACTGGTTTACAGGCTCGTACATGTGAAGGCCGCGCTGACTTGCAGAAAAAATGTAAGCTGAACCCATGTGACGCTTGGTTGTGAAAATAGACATCTTTTCATCAGTCGGAACACGCAATGTTGATTCCGCTATCTTTTCAATGCCAAGCGGAGTGAAGCGAACATTAAGGCTGTCAGTCCAAGCATTGACAGGCAAAGCCTGACCATTGAGGTCACCAATAACCCCAAACTGACCAAGCTGTGCGTGAGGTATCAGCATTATCGCTGCTCGTAATCCACAGCCATGAAAGAAAAGCCAATCTTGTCATCTGGCACTTTCCAAGCGTTTGCCTGCGAGTCATAAACCAACCATGTCCACTCAACAAAATCATTTTGCTGGTTGGTCACGGTTGCGATGACATGCTGATTGGTCGTTGCGTAGGGCTGGATGATTACGGAAAAGTGCCGGTCAAAGTTTGGGATCGGCTTTGTAAATGTTACTCGGCAGGAACCAAACCCCGTCTGATTAGGGACGGGTATCTCTACCTTGGAAACATTGTGTGCATACGGCAGCGGTGAGCCAATCGGCGCGTTAGGCTCATTTGGCTCCAGCGTGTTGTACTTGCATGACGCAACAATGGCACTGCCCCGCTCATCATCCGGCGTGCCAATGGGTGGCTGGCTTGGGTCAAGCGCATTAACTCTGCTGGCAATCTCAGGGATGGTTTCAGTGATAGCCTCATTAATAGCGTCATTGCTGACCTTCAAAGCTGTGTTAGCCAGCGGGAAGGTTTTGCGCACCGATTCTTTCAGATTCCTGATCTCATCAGCGCCTTCAGCCACAGGATCAACCCTTGATGGCTTGCTGGTATCTAAGCTCCCAACAAAGGGGACTATCTCTTCTGCTGGTGATTCTCTTTTAGCCACTGGATTCTTCCTCTGAGGTATATGCGGTTATCGCGCCCGCGCTCATAATTTTGTCAAAGGTGACCGTTCCGGCCTTCATCCCAGACACCGTATCCTCAAGAACCTCAATTCTCTCCTCATCCCAGCCTTCAGCCTCTATGCTGAGATTTGTAACCTTTCTCTCAAGCTCCTTAACCCTTTCCTCAAGCGCTTTAAGGTCTTTTTGTAATTGAGCGTATGAGTCATCTCCCTCAAAAACGCTTACCCATTTACCATCTCGCCTGACATAGCTATTGCCGTCATACTTCGCCTCTTCAACGTACTCAAAACCACTCGTTGACGAGCCAATGTTTGATCTGTCAGCCCATCCACCTGAGACAGAGTTATCGTTAGCCATAGCTTGAGGAGATCCGCCATCAAGCATTGCGCCACGGTGAGGTGGCACATAGCTCCACACATTTTGATTTGGATTCTTAGCCATACGCGCTCATAACCTCCTGAACTGAGCCAAGGTCAGCATCTGTCTTAGTGCCGTTAAGCTGCCCTAAACACTCTTCAAATTTAGATTTCCACAACGCAATGCGTGGGTCATTCATCAAGAACCCTTCAGCGTGGCTGAGAGCGCCGTACAGGTACGCGGGATATGCGTCCTGTAGGGTATTGGTCTGGTAGTTAACGCTGTCCAGAGGCCCGTCAAAGGCGTACATGTTGACGTTTACCATTGTGTCCAGCGTGTCACTAATGGGGTGAAAGCAGAGATAGTTGTTAATGCGAGTAAACACCTCTGGCCTGCCTGTCCCCATCGGGAAAAATCCAGCGGGAGGCGCTAGGTGCGGAGGCCATGCCTCACGCCATGTATTGATCACCCCGCCGTACTGCTCATCAAGCGGTGACCATCTCACCTCCGGCGGCAAAGGCCACCCAGAATCGGCATCCTCTGGGATTTTTTGCAATTGCGGGGGCTGCTTGTGAAGCCGCCTGTAATACTCAGCCTCGCTGACGTACTGCAATGGCACGCCATTAAAAACAACCGTTTTAAGCTCTATGCACTCATCAGGGAGTCGCACAGCGGCATGATTGGGGTAACCCGTCTGGGCCGGTCGATAAATAACCGTGGCCTCGTTACAGGTGGCCCGCAGCCTGCGGAACAAATCCTGCTCTGCAAGCATAATAAATCGTGGGATCTGCTCGTCTAAATCTTTGCGGTTAAGAAATGAGCGAACATCATTAACGAGGTCGGGGTAGGTTCTCATTTGCTATGCCCAGGTAACAATTCGGGATAATTCTTTTTTAACCAAGTGAGAAACACTTGCTTAACCGATTTGTCAGTCGCAAATCGATGCCAGAAATCCGCACGCTCTTCTTCGGGCAAGCTATGTTGATATTTAACCACAAGCTCCATTGGAATTGAACCAACGTAGCGCCAATCTTTCTTGTAATACTCAGACTGATCCTGCTTGTATTTAACGTGCGCCTTGGCAGCTTCAGCATCAAGGTGATAGCCCCGATAGCCCTTGCCATCCTCGTAGGAGAACGTGCGGGAGGAACCCTCCCGCAAGTCCGTTAAGCGATGTCGATAATCCGACATCAGATGCTGACACCCGTGACAGCGGCATGAGCCTTGGTGTTGAGCACTGCGAATGTGCCCTCCCACAGGATCTGACGCTTATCTGAGTCACCCATCTTAGCGATAGGCCAATCAGCAGTAGGTCGCAGTACAGGCGTTGCGGTGTAGTTGAAGTCAACCAACAGCATCGTGCCTGCTTCCATGTTGCGATCAAGAACAACATCAAGCTCGCCATACGTTGAAACGTACAGGTCGATGACGTTAACGATCTTGCGCTCGTTGCGGATGTCACGCTGACGGCCTGCCGCCAAAGCAAAGCTGGAAACAATACCAGCAGTCTTGGGGTCAGTTACCAAATATGAGGGGTTACCACCCTTCATGTAGGTAGCCAAGTGAGCATCCAGCAGAAGCGACTCAACAGCAGCCGCATCCGCTGCGCTAGAGCCATCGAGCACTACAGAGTCATCCAACTGAGGAACAAACGACTCCATCAGACGCGCGCCAGTTACCACACCCTCGGGATCGGGGAACGGCGGGATCTGAGGCGTAACGCCATCTTCTGGGTAGCAAGTGGGCGCTGAACTCAGCGCGTTTGCTGCACCAGCGTTCTTGCTCTGCTGCATACCAACAACCGCAAACTCTTGGTCGTTGGCAAGCTCGCCATAACGCAACTCCAACTGGTAAGCCATCTCAGAGTCACGGCCATACTTGTCTACCTTCTCAAGTGTGCCAGTAACCTCTGCAACCTTGCCCATGATTTGGCAGTAGTTGTTAAGCTCAACAATTGGCTTTGACTCGTCCATGCCTGCCGCAGCGCCTTCCAGCAATGCGTTAGGCCCAGGACAGTTAAGGTCATCCTGTGACCACTCATGCAACTTACCAGTTGCGCGGATCGTCTTGCTCATACTCACCACGGGGGTGTCGATGGGGCTGATGTTGTAAATTACGTCCTGGACATCTTCAGCCTGACGGGTTTGGATATAAGTGTTGTCTTGTGCCATCTTTAATTCCTCCTACGGACGATAGCTATCGCTCCGCAGCAAGCTGTGCCGCCTTCATCTGAGCAAAAGCACCGCGTGTATTCGGGCTTTCCTCAAAATTCCGCTTGGCATTCATAAACTGACCCTTGGCATTTCTGCCTTGGCGGGCCTGATTTGCACTTGCTGGCTTCTGCGATTTGGTTTTTGCGACTGTTTTCGCTTTCTTGCCAGCGCCTTTGTAAAGCATTGAGTGATAGAACATCTCAAGCGCAGCGGGATCAGTTATCCTGTTAAACATCTCAGCGGGCAAACCCATCTGGGTCGCATGTTCGCGTATTGACGAATAGGTTTCTGAACCTCAATTAGGGATCTTGAACTGCAATGCCTTGGAAGCTAACTGAGCCTCCCTCGTCATTTTTTGTTCAAAAAAATGCTGTTGCTGTTGCGCAATATGATTAAGCGACTGCATTACCTGTTGCTCACGCGCAAAAGCCTGAGACATTGCTGCCTGAACCTCTTGCGCTTTGTCAGCAGGAATCTGCGCCCAATTAATATTGCGAAACTTATCAGCATTACCCTTTGCTTCATTCGCTAAAAACTCAGCCATTTGGCGAGAGTTAACTAACGTATCCTCAAGCTCATGTTGAGCCTGAGTCATCGTCACCATCTGCTCGCTTATCTGCTGGTTATAGCTATCGCGCTCTTGTCTATCCTTCGTAAATTGGCGCTGAAGGTCTTTGTACGACTTCTCAAGCCGTTGATACTTCACATCGAGAGGTGTTTCATCGTCATCCTGATCTTCATCAGGTTCGATTTCATCGTCGCCCTCTTCGATGATTTCTTCGCTATCAACTACTTCTTCCGTAGCAGGCTCAGTTGTCCCGAAATCAACTTCTTCGGGTTCTTCGCCAGCAACGTGCTGGGGTGCAGGCTCTACAGGTGCTTCATCGCGCTCATTTGCCATGCGCTGCATTGCTTGCTCTCTAAAGCTAGGTGTGCCGCTCTCTTCGCTCATTGGTACGCCTCCGCCATAAACTGGTTAGGGTCTTGCTGGCTTTGTTGCTGTGCCAGCGTTTCAGCTTGCTGGACATATCCAGCTAAGGTCTTTGCTACATCCTCTAAGCCACAGACCCTCAAATAAATCTCATCTCTCTTACGAGAGTGCTCCCTTTCGGTGGAAACCCACTCGTTAAAGTAATGGTTCAATGTCTCCCGATACGCCAGCCCGAATATCGGGCTGTTCATCAGCTTCGCTGCCTCCATCCCCGCTTGCAGTATTTGCTGGGTATCTTGACCTAATGAATTGCTTTCTTTTGTCTGGGCCATTTGCTTCCTCTCTCTGCTTTAGTCGCCTAGCTACCAGTGGGTGAATATCAGGGCCATCGGTTCTACGCTTCCGCTTGGCCTCGACTGCTTTAAGCATTGTTAAATTATCCATTTGACCGCAGCACCTTCTGTCGCTCTATATTCAGCTTTTCTGTGTCAATGAATTGCTTGTGCTTGAACTCTTCAGAGTCAAGCTGATTGTCAAACATCTTGTCGGCAAGTGTTGTCTGTACGCTCATCAACGTGCCGTTAGCCTGCGCTTCAAGTAACGCAATTTGCGCAGCCGTAGCTTGCTTTTGAAGCTCCTGCCCAATCTTCTGCTCCATCTCCATCTCTTCCTGCATTTGCTGCTTCATCTGCTGGACTTGCTGGAATTCTTGTGACATCGGAGACATCATGAATGGCTGAGTATTCTTGATGCCCAAAGCATCAAACACTTTGTCAAAAAGCGCGTGTCTTTGACTGACCCCATACACATCAGCCATGATCGGATCTTGTGCCAACATCTGATGAATCATCATCAACTGCGCGCCTGACCTTGCCGCCTCGTCAGGTGTCAGCGCGGCATTAATTTCCATGTCGATGTCATCTTGATTCCATGAGCTAGGAATGACCGGAACCATCTGCCCGCACATCTCAAACTGATCCTGAGACTTGTCATTTTGTATAGCTAACTTAATTATGTGCTGAGACAAAGGAACAAGAAATGATCTGGCAAAATCTCTCGCCGCCATGATTACCCTGCGCTGACCAGCACTGGTTAACTTGGCAATCATGTCCGCAGCGTTCTGGTTGTTTACAGCGCCCTGATCCATGCCCTTAGCAAGACCAGACATGCCATTACGCTCCTCACCATCCGTCTTCAACATCTGAAGAACATTCATGGTCAAAGGAGACAATTCAGGCGTTGCCAATGGCGCTACGCTACCAGGCTGTCTTGACCAGATAACGCCGCCGATAGTGTTGTCCAGAAGGTCACGCGGATTTTTAATTGCACCTACAGAGGCTTCATAGCGCGTTGTATTGCGCATCTGCTGGTTGTCTATAACAAGGCGCTTGAGTATTGAGTTTGTCTTCTGCTGGCCCGTCATAACGTCAGCAGTGCAAGTGCCATCTGCCGCGTGAGATATTGCCATCTCAGTCCACTCAAAGAACGGAATACAGGTAACTTCCCTTATCGCAGGCGAGCCATCTTTCCAGCGCAAAACCTCGCCACATGACCAATGTATTTCGTAGAGCTTTACCTCTTCAGCAAGTGCGTGCGGGTCATCATCTATGACGCCCTGATCCAGCCATGTCCAAGTGCGATACACCGTGACAATCTCATGCACACCAGAGCGGTTGTACTGCCTAACCTTCTGATAAGTACCATCGTGAGCCTTCCGCGCGGAATCTTCATCGTGACCGCGATGGCGATAGTCCGGCGTTAACTCGTCAACTTGCTCTGGGTCATAGCCGTCCATCAACAGTCGCGCGCGCGGTACATCATCTTCCATGCAAACGTACATCGACTCTTCTGCATAGCTAACATTTGGATCGCGGTGATAACGCTCTGGCTGCACCAACGTCAGGCCAACGTGAGAGTCATCACGCTCCGCAACAATGTAGCCGTTCATCATCCCCATCTCATCAAAGACAACATTCTCATCAATGATGTTGACCACGTTGTTCTCTTGCAGAATAAGCGGGTACTGCTCTGCGGTTGCGCCCTGTATGTCAATGGTTTCTTGAAGGGTTGACGCTACCCACTCGGCAAGTACCACACATCGTTTCGCCACAAACGCATCATGAAATGCGTCCCTGAACAAGCGCTCATACTTGTTCTTGCGAAATACTTTATTGACGTATGCCGTTTTAGCATCGTCCTCGTACTCAACTTTTGAGCCAGAGAAACGGACAGCATCGCGGTCAGATAAAAAAGTCTCACTGAATATTGCTTTCTTCGACTCAACAGCATCCTGCACATCAGGGCTGATGTACTTGCTACGCCCCTTCACCTCATTGCCAAGAGGCTCCATCGAATAGTAGCGATGATTGCGCGCACGCTGCTCCGCCACATCAAAAGTGGCGGTATGAGACTCTTCAACTTGAGCCTCTAACAGCTTTACCAAACCGCGAAATTGGTTTTCCATTTTAGTTGCCTTTCATTGGCCCCACGATGTTATCGCGTGGCGGGCGCTTATCACCAAGCCCTTGAATCTTGTTGCCGCCGAATCCAAGGCTACTCTCCTTTGCTGCTGGCCCCGCTTTTTGCTTTACTCGGCTTACGCTGTGGTCGCCGCTTGCTCGCTGCTTTTTGCGTGCTCCGCTTACTCCTCGGTTTTTTGTCTTGCTCCAGCCTTTCATCTGACTCTCCTGAAGGTTTTTCCGTTTCGGTTAGGGTCTTCTTGAAACTCGCGTAAGCGGCTTTCATTGCGCTTAATAGCTTCATACTCTTCGTCCTCTTTGGACATGATCTCGTTCATCTCAAAATGCTGGCGCGTGGTTTCACGATCCATCGCCATCTTGTTCCACTCATCATCAAGCGCTTGGCTGTTGATCGTGACATCGGTTGACCACTTGCTAGGCTTGCCTGCCATTACCAGTAGCCCTCAATCGTTATGCTGTACTCTTCGTCTACCACCAGCGTCCTATCCAACTTCACTGACTCTTTGTAAAGCCTGAGCATGGTTGTTGAGTAATTCGTCGAACGGGTCAACTCTGCGGCATACCAAAGCTCACCTTCTGCGTTCCACACCGTCATTCTTGCGAAATTAGTCCACCCGAAATCCGGCCCACTTGTCATCTTGCGGGTGACGCCACCCAGATCCACGAAACTAAACAAAATGTCACCGCCGTTGATCGAGAAATATCCATCGGCGGGAGATGACCCGTCACCATACTTGAACCGCCTGCCCACGGTAGGGGCTGGTATTGCAGATACAGCGTTATTAACATAGCCAACGGTTGCGAGGTTGGCGGCTGAGTCTTGCTTTCCCGCGTAGTTGATGGCATCAAGGCCGGTTGAGTTGTGGTAGACATAGAGCAGATCACCATTGTTACCGGCGTTCGTCTTGCCCTTGACGGTAAAGCCAGCGCCATTGCCACTGACCTTCGTAATGACAACCTTTTCGTCCAGCAGTATCCTGTTTGAGTTGCCCTCGCATATTGTCTTGTCGCCGGTCAGCCTAACGCGACCAACCGAATGCAAGCCCTTGCCGC
>Ga0213865_10000478_pt1 | contig 27290 bp, 19 predicted proteins | sample PICome_6_FD_160100 | JGI IMG/M metagenome (GOLD analysis project Ga0213865, IMG submission 160100) | Coastal seawater microbial communities near Pivers Island, North Carolina, United States - PICO282 | ecosystem: Environmental > Aquatic > Marine > Coastal | place: USA: North Carolina...
TTCAGACTCTTCCTGTTCATCAGAGACGACAAGTGCCCCGTCTAAGGCAGACATAAGGTCTCCGATAGTCTCACCGGCGGTGTAGCTGACACAGGCCCCGGGCAGTCGCGTGTGCTCAGTCATGTCATAGCTGACCAGCACTTCTCTGATGATGCGTTGTAGTGTCTCCGCCGCCTGCTTTGGTTCTGCAGCTCTAGGCGCAAGCAAACAAAAATCAGAGCCGTTGAGTCGACCTGCAATCCAGTCAGGTTGGGAAAGGCTCAGGTTCTTTATAGAGCCGCCTATGTCGGTGAGCACGGCGTCGAGGGTTTGACGTCCAAAGTGTTGGTTCAGCCGCGCTAAATTGCCCAGCCGTATCAGTGCAACACTGCCGCTGGCGTCAGCGTCTTCTGATTCCAGTTTCGCGCCTAGCCGCCCCATAAATGGACCGCGCAACAAAAGGCCGGTACCAGGTTCTATTTCGGTTGCTTCACGTTGTCGGGACAGGCGTTGTGATTCTTTCTCGAGCATATCCCGAACACGCCGCGCCAGCTCATTCATCGCGCGGGTCACCTCTGCAAACTCATGGGTAGAGGGCTCGGGCGTGGTAGTGAATCGCCGCTCTCCAATAGCCTTTGCCTGGGCCACTACACCTTTCAATGGCGCCAAAATACGTTGTAGCAGCACTGAGCCTATCAAGCCCGCGAGAGCAACAGAGATTAGAAGAGCCCAAAACATATTTTGGGCCGTCTTCCAGAGCTCATCGTAAGCCACGTCGTCATGACGCTGTATTTCCAGGGTGCCTTGTTGTGTCCAGCCCGGTTGCAGTAGTGCCTGTCCAGGGGATGATTGTATGGGAAACCATTGTTTTAAGATGGGCGGGTAGTCAGTGGTAATTCCCGGGCTTTGCCAGTCAAAAATTGGCGCAGCGCCAGGTTCGGGGCTTATTAGCGATATTTTGCGATAGGCACCTTGGTTGGCCATGGCAGATAGGTAGACTTCAAGTTCGATGCCATCGAGATTCAGCTTGTTCAGGTGCAGCGCAGTAGCATTGGCGTCGTTCAGGTTTTCGATGGCCAGCTGTTCTTCTAGATATTGGCTAGACCGCTCCCCCATGATGACAAATGAGATGACAAAAATGCCTATGATCATGGGGCCTATAAAGGCGAGCGCTAGTTTTCTGTAAAGTGACATTATAGTTCGCTCCTAAAACCCTTCCGTGAAGCCTTCTCGGCGGATTTTTTCTACGACTTGCCCCCAGCGAGTCAGGCGTGCTGTGGGCTGTTGATTGGTGGCTTTGGCGCCCGTACCGACCCACAACTGTTCTCCATTAAAGCTGAAAACAGGTTGCAGGTCGCCGCGCTCTGTAGCGGGTTTGATCATGTAATCGAGGTTATCGATGATTTGCGGCACCGCACTCGGGGTTTCATACCAAGCCAAAACCATATGCGCCTGATTAAGTCCTCCGCGTTTAGCTTTAACATAGACGAGCCTAAGGGATGAAGGTGGAACACCTAAAAGCGTGAGCGTGGCGTATTTTGCAATGGCGTAGTCCTCGCAGTCGCCGGCTCCCCTGCAAAAGGTCTCAAGCGGTGTGGCCCAGTCATCTTCGGTTTCCCATTGGTAGTCAATGTTCTGGTTGAAAAAGTCATTGACGACATGAAGCTTGGTCCGTACGTCAGCGTTGGCATTTTTGGCGATCATTGCTTCCCAGCTCAGAATAGTCTGCACGGCTAGTGGCCCGCATCGTGCCTTTGCTTGAGCCTCTAGGTTCGGGATTTGCATGCTCCACAAGTTGCTAGGAGCTAAACTTAGCCACAAGCTCAGGGCCATCACCGCCGCAATTGTAGACGTTAAATTCGCCTGCATTTTTTTTAACAAGTCCAAGCTTTATGATTATAATCAGTAATATACTAATCACCTTAAAAGTAAATTATACACATTTGGCTCAATGGACGATAAAACCATGCCAAAATCAGCAATCTGAAAGTGTGACACAGATCTTAAAGCGAAGCTGAAAATTTCGGGTTCAATGCTGCCAATAGCTATCAGTTAGTAGAGGTACAGATATGAGTAATGGGTTTCGGCGAATTTGCCATCGGGAAGTATTGGCGATTCTTACTATCGCGTTGGCAGCGAATGCCGGGCCTGCATGGGGTCAGGAAAGAATCACCAATTTTGGAGCGGCGGTGTCTGCAGCTCTGGAATCTAACCCGACTGTGGTGTCTGCCTATTATGATTTTGAGGCTGCTCGCGAGGGGCAGCGATCAGCGCAGGGCGGTTTTTACCCCAGCGTTGATTTAGATGCCGATTACGCTTGGGAGGAACGCGAAACACCACTCAATGATTTTGGTGATTACGAGCGAGATTCAGTTCGTTTTAGTGTGACACAGCTTTTGTTTGACGGCTTCCAAACTCGAAATCGCGCCAGATCTTTGGGATATGAAAAATTAGCGCGGTATTACGATATGCATGGTGCAGCACAGGAGATCGCTTTGGACGCCACCGTTGCGTACTCCAATACTGTGCTCTATCAAGATTTAGTTAAGTTTGCATTGGAGAACTTTGATCGTCACATAGATGTCTACAAAAAAATACAAGAGCGCGCAGCTGCTGGTCGCGATGAGGGTGTAAATTTAGATCAGGCAAAGTCACGGTTAGCCCTTGCCGAATCAAATTTGCTCACCGAGCGGACGAACCTTTACGACACGATTAGTGAGTTCCAACGCATTGTAGGAGTGCTACCGGGAGACGAGCTGCCAATGCCTACCTTGCCTGGAAGTGCATTGCCCGGCTTACGTAATGACGCGTTGGCGGCTGCCTACGATACCTCCCCGGAAATCAATCGCACCATAGAGGAAGTCCGCGCGGCGAGAGAGGCTCTGAATGCGACGCAAGGTCCTATGTACCCACGGCTTGATTTGCGATATCGCAATGAGCAAGAGTCAAATATTGACGGATTTCGTGGCGATTATGACCTTCAAGCGGTTGAATTGGTTTTTACTTACAATCTTTTCCGTGGCGGCAGTGATAGTGCGCGTCGTAGAGAGTTTTCAAATCGCTACTACTCGGCCGTAGAGGATAGAAAGCAAGCTTGCCTGAGTGTCCGTCGCGAAGTGACGATTGCGTTTAACAATGTCAGGGCCTTAAAGGAGCAGGTTCGTTACTTGTCTATTCAATCGGGGGCGCAGGATAAAACACGTCGGGCTTATAACGACCAATTCGACCTCAATCAGCGCTCATTACTCGATTTACTCGATTCACAAAATGAGTATTTTGATACACAGCGTGCGCTCTCTTCGGCCAAAATTAATTTGCTTCAAGCTCAGGCACGTGTTCTTGCTGAGATTGGCGTACTTACCGATGTACTGGATGCTAGCGGTTTTAATGCCGATAAAATTGAAGCACTGAACCTTGATCTGGCGAGAGGGAATGATGAACAAATAGCGGCATGTGATCCCGGAGTTGTTCCTGAGATGGTGATTGTTCAAGACGACACGCTTAAGGCAGGCCCGCTGGTAAGCACGTCAGACCCAACATCTTTTTTTGCGGCGCCGGCTCCCACCCCCGTTGCTGTGGCTACGCTTGAGCCCGTTGAAACTGTGGCACCTGCGGCTACCAAAACGCTGGTGATTGCGCCGGAGCCCGATCCACTTCCGGCTTATTCTAGTTACAGCACAGAATCTGGCGACGTGAGCGGTGGGTCTGATTGGTTCATAAACATTGCCACATACGCTGACATTGTTTGGGCTGAGCGCTGGAAAGCGTCATTATCAGAGCAAGGCTACCCTGCGGTTATTATTCCGTTTGAAAAAGACGGCATTACGCTGCACCGGATCCGGGTCGTTGGCTACGCTGATGAGGGTGAGGCGCAATCTGATGCTATTTTGATAGAGGACGCGCTTGAAACCGGCCCGCTCTGGGTGGGCTGTACGTCGGCTTAACTTGATAGGTATTAGGTCAGTGCTGTAAGTGGCGGCTTTTGCGATGACTTACCAAATTGGCAACCCAGAACGTTAAATGGGCAAAGATACCCTCTCAGCGCTGAGTTCCTTGTGTTGATTAGGCTCTAGTGCTTTGGTGCCGCGACAAACTCCCGTTCTTCAAGAAACAATAACAGAGCGTCAATGTCGATGGGTTTGCGCATTAGCGTCACGTTATCGCTGCTGATGTGCTTCAAATCTTCGTCGGCGTCTAGATGACCTGAGATCATAAGGTATTCAAAATCTCTGCCTGGCATGCTCTGCAGTATCTGGATTAATTCCGCGCCGTCGCGACCGGGCATGCGCATGTCGGTTAATATCAGCGTCAGGGTGATGTCTTTCTCAATAATATTCAGAGCCTCTTCGACGCTGAGTGCCTTTTGGCACGAATAGTCAAAAGACGACAGGAATTCACACAGTTCTTCAGCGATTACGCTTTCGTCATCTACGATTAAGATTCCTGAGTGCTGCATCTGTCGTCCTTAACTGCTCTAGCGAGTCCAAGCATAAAACGCAATTTGCGAATCGAAAAGCGTTTGCGTTGGTAATCTGTGTACAATAACCGGCAAGCAGCCAATTTGATAGCGTTGGAGTTAAATGCAGATTCGTGTGAGAGCCACTGCGGTTAGGTCTATGACCTTGCTTGCGATCCTGTGCTTCATTTTGGAGGCGCTAGTTGCCTATCGAGTTTTTGCGCTGCGTGACCTACAGCAAGCGGCCTTGCAGTTTCAACTCAATGCGCAGCATGTGGAGCGCGCTCTTAATCCTGCGGCGGTGTTTAAAGATCGGAATGCACCTGAGCCGTTGGCGTCTCTTGCAATGCTTGATCGTGTGATTATGGATGCGTGTTGCGCTGTCCCCCTACAGCTGCTTAATGAAGCCCACAAAGCCTCAAACCTCAATGACTATTCTCGGGCTTACACCGAACTGCTCCGTGGCCTCGATAGCTATGCTACTTCGGGGCGTGAGCAAATTGCCATTATGCTTCAAACGAATGTTTGGCTCCCCTATATTGCCGCCGTTGTGCTCATAGTGGGGTTTTTGATCGCTTGGCAAATCTTGCAAAATAATTTTTTAGGCCCTATTGATCGTCTTCACCGAGCCGTTCGAGAGGCAGATTTACACGGTGGCTTTGATTATCGCAATCGTGGCACCGATCCCCCGGAGATCGGGGATCTGAGCGTGTCCTTTGCCAATTTATTATCGCGGCTCTCTGGTAAATTGGCGGGGCGTGAGCTGGCCCTGCGCGAAGCCAAGGACATGTCAAGGCGGGAAGCCGATAGGGTTTCCTCTGAAATTAATGAATTGTTTGAAGGCAGTCCAAACCCCATTTTTGTGATCGATAAGGCGGGTCTTATCGTGACTTGGAACCCCAAGATCGCCGCTATGACCAATTTGCCTGAGATAGAGGCTGTTGGTGGAAACTTTGAGGCTTTGTGCCTGTCTACCGGTTTAGAAAGGGCAGATTTCCATGTGCATTTTACCCGGGTGTTAAATGGGTCTTCAGTGGACGATGTTCGTTTGCCGCTAGTGAGTCGAGGGCGGTCTGCCGTGACCATTAGAACTAACCTCAGGCCGCGTCGAGCATTTGGCGGTGAGATTGTCGGGATAAACTGCTTTGGACGCGAGGTGGGCGGGGACCTGCAGCCAACGGTGCTAGAGGTCGAGGCCCAGCAGTCGAGTTATTTCAGTCAGTTGGCTTCGAGTGCGGCGCATCAGCTCAATCAGCCCTTACAGAAAATGCGCTTATATCTTGCTAATGCCCAGAACCGTCTACGTTTGCCAACATTTGACCAAGATGTCTTGGTAGAAAAACTAAACGGTGTAGACGCTGAATTATCCACAGTTTCCGAAATTATTGATCATTTGAGAGAGTTTGGCCGTCCGATTGAGCCTATGCCCAATGGTTTTCAAATAGGCACGGTGATTGAGCGCTGCTTGGATCTGTCTCGAGGCAGTCTGTTGGAGCAAGGTATCGAGGTGGTTTTGGATTGTCAGCTGTCCGACGAGATTGCCGATGGCCATCCACTTCAGATCGAAAAGCCATTAATAGCGCTTCTAAATAACGCTAGGGAAGCCCTGCTAGAAGGCGCGCCCAATCAACCTAAAATTACTATTGTCGCCACTTCCGACAGTGCTGATATTGCTAAAATTGTGGTGTCGGATAACGGTTGTGGTCTTGTGGAAGAATTCAGGGACAGAATCTTTGAACCGTTTTTCTCCACACGCACTGCCGGTAAAAATGTTGGACTGGGGCTTTCGGTGGCACAGGCCGTTATGAGTGAGCTTGGAGGAAGGCTAACCTTAGATAGTGATAATGGCTGGACAGTTGCCACCATGGTTGTTCCATTGCGGCCGTTAACTGATGCGCCCGTTAAAAAGACGACTTGAATCTATTTATTGTCCAGTGTGCTTAATGGGGCGAGCTGAGATTGCGTAGATCACTGAAGTGGTTGCCGTTTTGGGTCAAGTCACATCTGAAGGAAAAGCCGCCTTTATGCCGAATGAAGTCACTCTGTAAGAGGCGGACTGAACGCACTGACTGAGAGGTCATTGCGTTCATGATACTCGGCACCGGGAAAATCTACCCTTAGAGGAGCGAATTGCCGTAGAATCAAAGCAATCGCAAAGTAAGCTGCAAAATGCAACTAGGTGTTTTGCACCGATGAATGGAACCAGCCTGTGAAAGCACTAGTCGTTGATGATGATTCTGATATCCGTGAGGAGCTAGGTGAGTTCGTGGAGCAATTGGGCTTTTCTGTGGTGTTGGCCAGTAACGGTGAAGAGGCGTTGGGCAAGTATTTTGGTGATCCAGAGATCGCCATTATCCTTAGTGACTTGATGATGCCGGGGCTTAACGGCCTCGAAATGTTAGAAAATATTAATGCTGCCCCAGGAGCCCATCAGCGGGTTCGGCGAGTCATATTCATGACGGGAAACGGCAATACCCAGTCGGTCATTCGTGCGATGCACCTCGGAGCAAAAGAATTTCTTTTAAAGCCCGTAGATCTCGACCAGTTAGAGCGCCACATAACAAGCGCCAAACGTGAGGTTGCTGCTGATCAGGCACGTCAAACTGAAGAGCTTCTGCTCAAGCAACAGGTGTCTTTAAACAACGCAGAAATCTCTGCTTTAAACCGCGATGTTGAGGGGGCTTATGCAGAGGCCTTGGCTTGCTTAGCCGCCGCTGCGGAACATAAGGATCCTGAAACGGGGCAACACATTATTCGCATTGGTGAATACGCCGCTGTCCTTGCCGAAGCGCTAGGTTGGGATAAAGAATGGAGTGAAATGATCCGGTTGGCAGCGCCACTGCACGACGTCGGTAAAGTGGGTATGCGAGATGCAGTTTTGCTGAAGGAGGGGCCCCTCGATGATGATGAGCTGCGCCATATGCGTGAGCACCCAGAGACTGGCTATCGCATTCTCTCGGGTTCAGCGTATCCAACGATGAAGATGGCTGCCCGCATAGCGCGTTGTCATCATGAGCGGTGGGATGGGACGGGTTATCCGAGGGGGTTAAAGGGGTCTGAAATTCCTGTTGAAGCTTCGATTACGACACTGGTCGACGTCTACGACGCGCTGCGTTCGAAACGACCCTATAAGCCGGCGTTTGATCATGAAAAGGTGATGAATATTATTCTTAAGGGAGATGGCCGCACTGAGCCGAAGCATTTTCGACCCGACGTGCTAGCAGCTTTTGAGGTTGCTCAAGACAAGATGGCTGCCATTTTTGATCGGCTTAGCGACGAAACCGATCCCGCACGCCATGCGGGTGCATCGAAGCGTGAGGTTTTGTGATGAAGACGTTAATTGTTGAAGATAGCTCTACACTCTGCGCAATTTATGAGGCATATCTAGACGACACGGGTTACGAGGTGCACACGGTAGAAACGTTTACCGGTGCTCTCATGGCCCTTGAAACCCTAAAGCCAGACTTAATTTTACTCGATATCGAATTGCCTGACGGTAATGGCCTAGATCTGCTGGCAGAAACGGTACTCATGACGCCTAAGCCTGCCGTTGTTGTCATGACAGGTCACGGTATTGAATTTGCCGATCAGGCGATTGAACGTGGTGCTGACGACTTTTTAGGTAAGCCCTTCGATGCCTCAAGGCTTCGAGTGACGCTTGCCAATGCGGCACAGCGACTAGAGCTCACGCAGAAGCTCAGTAAGCTTGGGGAGATGCGTGAGCGCTTGGGGCCTATGATGGGCGCATCGGGTGTCATGCAGGCGGTTTATTCGACGATCGAATCATTAGCCTCAAGCCGTGCGACTGCGATAATTACCGGTGAGAGTGGTACAGGAAAAGAGCTCGCTGCAAGAGCAATACATGATTTATCGGCCCGAGCCCCGAAAGAGTTCGTCGCAGTTAATTGTGCTGCAATCCCGAGTGATCTTATTGAATCTGAGCTCTTTGGAGAGGCGCCTGGCGTTAGAGGCAACATTCATGCTCGGGACGGATTGATAAAACAGTCAGATGGAGGGACATTATTTCTCGATGAAGTCTGTGATATGCCCTACGAATTACAGTCGGTGCTTTTACGCTTCATTCAAAGTGGCTCGTTTAAACCGGTAGGCAGTGATGTTGAGTTCGTTGCTGATGTTCGAATTTTAGCGGCCACTAATCGAGATCCGCTGTTTGAAATGCGTGAAGGGCGCCTGCGCGAGGACCTATTTTACCGTTTACATGTTGTGCCCTTACGAATACCGCCACTCAGAGAGCGGGGTGAGGATGTGCTGCAGCTGTCTGTGCATTACCTGAACGTGTTTTCTGAGCAGGAAGCCCGGGAAACTTGTGGCTTTACGGAAGATGCTCGTAAAGAGTTGCGACGGTACCCTTGGCCTGGAAATGTTAGGCAGTTGGAAAATATTATTCACCGTTTGGTGCTCATGACGCCTGAGCAGACGATTGGTTATGAGCAGCTTCGGGCTGCGATTATGGACAGCGACTTGGTTGATGGTGCGGCACAAGCTGCGAGCGTTACCTTTGCCTCTGCTGCAGAAGGGCGCTTAGGGGGAGTCGAGCCCTTATGGCTTACGGAGAAGCGAGCGATTCAGTCGGCCATTGATTACTGTGAGGGCAACGTAAACCGCGCCGCAGGCTTGCTAGAAGTTGCCCCGTCCACGATTTATCGAAAGATTCAAAGTTGGAAATCATAAAGTCTTAGCTAGCGGCATTGGAGTTGTGCAATGTATGGAGTGATTAATAAATCCCTGCGAGACATGGTTGTAGAGCAGTTTGGGGAAGGAAAATGGCAAGAGGTGTTGCTGCGTTCTGGCGTGCCTGATGACAGCTTTCTGGCGATGCAATCTTACGATGATGATATTACTTATAGTTTGGCGCAGGCCTGCGCTGATGAAATGGATATTGATCTCAGTGACGCATTAAGGGCTTTTGGTGTTCATTGGGTCGAAAATACGGTGGCAAGGCAGTATGAGTCTCTCCTCCGTGCTGCTGGCTCGGACATGCTGGGTTTCTTGGGTAACCTTAACAACCTTCATGACCGTATCAGCTCCACCTTTTTAAATTACCGACCCCCGAATTTTAGAGTGCGGGAAGGCGATGGAAAGGATGTGGAAATACTTTACCTGTCAGAACGCGTGGGGCTGACTCCCTTTGTAGAGGGATTGCTGCAAGGTTTGGCGCAGCGATTTAATCAGCCCATGGAGATAATGGGCATTGAGCCTCAAAGCGTAGAGACTGGAGAAAAAACTCTCTTCAAAGTACGCATGGGTTAAGAGTCAGTTTTTCGTCATGATCAAATCAGATCAGTTTTGGGATGAGCTTCAAAATCTCTTTACCTTAGTCGGCCAAATTGATGACGACGGCCAGTTGGTGCGAGCGAGTCCTTTGCTGGCGGAAAAATGCCGGATCGAACGCTCCGAACACATCAAGTTTTTCGAGCTTTTCAAATTTAAGCGACCCACACCATTTAGCGGGTCTATGGCATCTGCTCGAGAGGCAGTCGGTGAGCTTTTTTTGGGCTTTAGTGACGAGTTGGGCTTTGCGATTCGAGGGCAAGTTCTTGACTATACCGAGATGGGTATTGAGGGGCTTTGTTTTGTAGGTGTTCCTTGGTTGTGGTGGATAGAAGGGAATGCGGTTGACAGCACTCCGACGATGTCTGATTTCCCTGTGCATGATGTACAGATGGATCAACTGTTCTTCATGAGTACACAGCAGTCAATGGTAGAAGACCTGCAAGCTCTCAATGAGCAACTTAAAGCGGCTAAGTTAGAGGTTGAAGGTGCTAACGAGGCGCGTCAAAAGTACTTTCACCACGTCAGTCATGAAATGCGAACACCTTTAAATGGCGTGATTAGTGCCCTCAGTTTAATGAGTGATTTTAAGCTCGACGGAAAGCTCCTGGAGTATTCTGAGCTAGCGACTGCAAGTGCCGATCGTCTCCTAGAGGTGATTAACTTTACATTAGAGACGGCCTCCCTTGAATCTCACATAAGTGAGGCAGAGGAAAGTGCTTTTCGACTTGATGATTTGATTGATGAGTGTTTAATGCTGGCGCGCTCTCGATCTTTAGAGAAGGGTCTGGAGCTTCGGCGTTCAGGCGAGCGTGACCTTGTTAACACCTATACCGGCCGTCTGAAACTGCTTCGACAGGTCTTGACCAACCTACTTTCAAATGCCGTTAAATTTTCCCAGTCTGGGACGGTAACTTTAGGTGCACTAAAGTGTGAGAGTAATGACTCCCATCGAGATCTCATTGAATTTTCCGTGTCCGATCAAGGTCCGGGTATACCTGCAGATGCGATAGAGAAATTGTTTGAACCCTTTGCGACAGGCTTGAGTTCAGAGACGCAGCAGGCGCAAGGCACGGGCTTGGGCTTGAGTATTGTTGAGCGCTTCGTCCATGCGCTCGGTGGAAAGGTTAGGGTTCAGTCGTCTGTGGGTGAGGGCACGATCCTTAGCTTTAGCATTGCGCTTTCACTCGCTACGGAAAACGCTAATTTGCAGCGGACCGAAGTGGCGATTCCAGCATTCTCCAGTGGATTTTCTGGCACAGTGTTGCTGGTCGGCGAACAGAAAATCAGCCAGCAGCTCAATGGCAAGGTTCTGGAATCTATGGGCCTTAAGGTTGTCACAACAGATTCTGATGCAGCGGCACGAGTACTCGTTGAGGCTCAGCCGGACAGGTTTGACCTTATCTTCATAGACCTCGACATGCCCAGTATGAATGGTGTTAGCCCTGCACAGGGCCTGCTTGCAACCTCCGGTGCAACCAATATTCCGGTCTTGGCACTATCGGCCCATAGCACCACTACTGATCGGCTCAAAGCCGAGCAGGCTGGCATGCATGACTTGTTAAGCAAGCCTCTTTTGATAAGCGAATTGCGCAAATCCCTGCTTGCACATTTGCCTGCGACTTCAGTTGCTTCCGAAGCTGGCGTGATACACGATTTAATAGGTAGCCAAACCCTCAGTGAGGGTGTGCAGTCTTCATCTGCGTTGAATGCAGATTCAATGGTAAACGGGGGGAGTCATAGTATGGGTGAGAAAGGTAACTTGGAGGTGGGTGATGCTCCACAAGATGTCTTGGCCTTCGACCAGAAGCCGATTGATCGCCTTATTCGAGAGGTTGGTATCACCGTGCTGGATACGCTCGTCGATAAATTCCTGGGAGAGTCAACCGATCGATGGGAGACGCTGCGCAAGGCAATGGCTAATGAGGAGCGAAATATTATTATTCGTGAAGCGCACACTTTAGGTAGTGCCTGCTTAACCTTTGGCTTGGAGGCGGCGGGCGGTAGCTTTCGAAGAATAGAGGCGGCTGCGCTAGCGGGTGGGTCTTTGCCAACAGCAGATGAACTGCCCCCTATCTCAGAGCAGTTGGGGCTGGGTATTAATGAGCTCCAGCACCTATTGTCTGCGCAGCGGCAGCAGTAGGGCAGCGGTCACAGATTTGGCTGAGTAGGAAGCGGAGTTTGATTCATATAGAGAACTAAAATAAGACACTGAGGGATTACTTATGGTTGTGTTGACTAGAATCTTATTGGCGGCTATCGGACTTTTGTTTCTGGTGGTGGGTGCCGGTTTATGGCTAAACACGGGAGAAGCCGCAGCTAAAATGGGGTTGGTAGATCTTGCCGCGGCTGGCTTAGGTACCGTGAGGGCAGACATCGCCGGATTTTTCATCGGTGGCGGGATCATTCAGATCGTAGCAGCCATTCGCCGTGATCCTAATCTGTTGTGGCCCGTGCAGCTCTTAGTGCTCCTCGCGCTTATGGGCCGAGCTATAACGCTAGTTATTGATGGCCCTGTGGCCGCGGGTATCCCCAGTATGGGTATCGAGCTTGCTCTCTTAATGCTTCTTTTATGGTGCAAAAAAGTTTGGCATACGCAGCCTGTTTGATCGCTATTTGGCGAGCAAGGCACTGCTAATGATTGACCGGGTATCAACCGGATCAATGACACTGTCAATTTCAAGGAAGCTGGCTGCTTCAGTCGCCTTTCCGCGTTCATAAAGTTTGGCGAGAAGTGCTTCAAAGTGGGCCTCTCGTTCGGGGCCCTCGGGCAGTTTGGCTAGCTCTTGCTTGTACCCCAGGTGCACCGCCCCCTCTAACCCCATGGGGCCAAATTCCCCGGTCGGCCAGCTAGCCGCATAAACCGGGATTTCGAATGAGCCTCCGGTCATAGCCATAGCGCCAAGGCCATAACCTCGTCGCAGAAAAATAGCGACGATTGGCTGGGTTAGGGTGGCACCGGCGGTAAACATTTCAGACATGTGCCGTGGGGCACCCGTAGATTCGCTGTCTGGGCCAACCATGAAGCCGGGTGTATCAACAAAAGACACAACGGGTAGCTTCCAGCGGTCTGCGAGTCGGTATAGGTCGGTGGCTTTGCTTGCGCTCTCAGAATCGATGGCGCCGCCAAGGTGACGGCAGTCGTTGGCTAACACCGCGAAGGGTATCCCCTCTATGCGGGCGAGGCCGGTAACAATGCTACGACCATAGTGGGGGCGAAGTGGCAGGAATGAATCGTTATCAAATAGTCGCTCAAGAATTTTGAGGGGGTTGTACGCCATGCGTCGATTAGCTGGTAGCGCGCTTCGAAGAGAAGACTGATCTTCATGGTCAAAGTGCGTTGTGGGCCCTTGGCAATAAGCTAATGCTTGTTTAGCTATTGATGTCGCCTGTGCTTCATCTGGCGCGACAATATCAATAACACCGTTCTTGGTGTGTACGTTTGACGGCCCTATATCAGTTGCTTGGTAGCTGCCCAGGCCCCCCCCTTCAATCATAGCGGGCCCGGCCATGCCAATGTAGCTTTGCTGAGTGGCAATGCGTAAATCAGCGGCACCAAAAAGCGCAGCATTTCCCGCAAAGCAAAACCCGTGGTTTACAGCGATGCGCGGCACCTTGCCTGTTAAAGCGCACCATCGGTGAAAGGTGGGAACGTTTAGGCCGCCACCCGATATCAATACGTCAGTGTCCCCAGGCCTACCGCCCCCTCCCTCGGTATACATAACAACGGGCAGCTGCTGCTGTCCGGCCAGCCCTAACAGTCGATCAATTTTCCTATGATGGAAGTATCCCTGAGTCCCTGCCAGAACGGTGTAGTCATTGATAATTAGTGCGGTTTTTGCGGCCGTCGCATCAAACAGATTGCTATTGACCGACCCTATCGCGGTAATGACACCGTCACCTGCTGTTTGTATTTGCAATTCTTCCACGTCTTTTCGGCTACGCTGAGCGGCGACAGCGTACTGGCCAAATTCGTTGACAGGGAAGCCGTCGACAAGATCATCCAAATTTTCTCGGGCAGTACGACCACCTCTAGAATGACGTTTTTTAACCGCCTCATCTCTCGCTTCGTCCTGCGTATTGAGACGCCGCTGTTCAAATTCCTCAAACGGATCTTGCGCCATGAATTAGTCCTCCTGGGAACCTGCGGCCTTCTTCGGGGATCGCCCGGGTCTCCACCGATATTTTGCCATCGATACTTTAAAATTTTGTATCTCCAAGCCTTCACTTATCAGTCGTTTCGCAGCAATGTCAGCTCGGGGACAGGTTAAAATTCCTTGGGAATTCACAACGCGGTGCCAGGGCAGCTTTGTATTGGCTGGTAGCTTTGCCAATACGCTACCCACCCAGCGGGCCTTTCCAGAATACCCCGACATAAAGGCCAGATCGCCAAAGGAGATCACCTGACCCGTGGGTACTTTTGCAAGAACCGTCAGAACTTGAGCGCTATTTAAGGCGTTTTGGTGATTTGCAGTGCTACTCAAGGTACCTCTCTGGACCTGACAGCAATATGTCGCTGAGCCGTTGGCTTTGTATTGATGTGGTTGAATGCTACCCTAAGTGAGCGTAATTAGCCGGCTGGCATTGATAATTTTGAGCGCTTTAACTTCCTATAAAAAATTGCTGGAACTGATTGGCCTTCTTAGCGTCATGGTCCTGAGTTACGTGCCCCCGGTTCTGGGTCAGGGTCAGCTCTTTAACTCTTTGCTGGAGTCCGTAGCGGCATCTCGTATCCTCCCGGAAGCGACCAACCCCGATCTGTTTACAGAAGCTTTCGGCTGCGGTTCTGCGGGGGCTACATTATCGGCAAATGTAGCGCCTGAGAGTTATACGCTTTTTGAATCGGGACCTGTCAGGCCTATAGCCTTATCGCCCGATGGTCAGCGTCTTGCTGTGACGAATATTCCCGCAAACTGCCTCGAGATTTACGGTGTCGACAACGATCGGTTCAGCCTTGAGGCGACAGTGATGGTTGGCATGGAGCCCGTAGCCGTCGCGTTTAAGGACAATGATGAGATCTGGGTGGTTAATCATCTTAGTGACTCTATCAGTATTGTCACTTTGTCAGGATTGCCCCGTGTTGTAGAAACGTTGCAGGTGGGTGATGAACCACGTGATATTGTTTTCGCCGGCAAAGACCCGCAGCGGGCATTCATTACTGCGGCCTTTCGTGGACAAAACCATCCTGAGTTCTCTGTTGATGCTCTGTTGCAACCGGGACTGGGGCGCGCAGACGTTTGGGTGATGGATGCTAGTGACGCCTCGGGAGCCGATCGCCTAGTTACTATTGTGAATCTTTTTTCCGATACGCCAAGAGCATTGGCTGTTAGCCCCAATGGCGAAAGAGTTTATGCCGCAGCCTTTATGTCAGGCAATCAAACGACATCGTTATCGGCGGAGGTTGTAGCAGGGGTCAAACCCTTGCCAACCGAAAATCATCAGGGAGAATCTGAGCCAGAGACGGCCTTAATTGTTCAAAAGCGTGACAACCGATGGGTTGATGAGCGCGAGACAGACTGGAGTGCCAGCGTCATGCTGGATCTGCCGGATAATGATGTTTTTCTCATTGATGCCACTGCAGCGCAGCCGACTGTAATTAACGAAATCAGTGGTGTGGGCACCACGTTGTTTAATATGGCAGTCAATCCGATTTCTGGCGTCGTGTATGTCAGTGCGTTGGATGCACTGAATCACGTGCGTTTTGAAGGACCGGGCGAGACGACCACTACCGTTAGGGGTCATATTGCTGAGAGCAGTATTTCTGTGCTCGATGGCGGTGGCTCGACAGTATTGAAAAATCACCTGAACCCACATATTGATTTCGAAGTGCCAGAAAAAGCTGCTTACAGTGCGGATCTTGTTGCAAGAACTCTCTCCCAGCCAACCGCACTCACAGTGGATCCATCCGGAACATGGCTTTATGTCGCGGCCTTGGGCTCGGAAAAGATCGCGCGCATACCGGTAAGTCAGTTGGAGCAGGGACAGTATCAGCCTAATGCTAATGATCACTTCGAGGTGCCGGGCGGTGGCCCCTCGGGGCTAGCATTAACTGCAGCAGGTGATCGGTTATTTGTTTATAGCCGTTTTAGTAATTCGTTGTCTTTGCTGGATACAGCGGATGGTCGTGTGTTGGCCAATGTAAATTTATTTTCACCCGAATCCGATACGATTATCGCGGGCAGAAAGTTTCTCTACGATGGTCGAGAGAGTTCGGCTAACGGTACAAGCGCCTGTTCTAGTTGCCATATCTACGGTGATATGGACCAGCTTGCTTGGGATCTCGGCAATCCTGACGGTGATCTTCAGCCCAACCGAAATAGATACGTTGCCAATTCTCCGAGAACCACTTTACTGTTCCACCCGATGAAAGGTCCCATGACTACGCAGACGCTTAGAGGCATTGCTGATAGTGGTCCTCAGCACTGGCGTGGTGATCGTATGGGACGTAACCGGGAGACGGTCAATGGGGTGCTAGAGTCCTTGGAGGCGGCGGCTTTTAAAGAATTTAATCCGGCGTTTGTCGAATTATTGGGTCGGACAGAGGAGTTATCTGGGCCGCAAATGCAAGCCTTTACAGATTTTGCTTTAGCGCTCACACCACCGCCCAATCCGATTAGGCGTCTCGATAATAGCCTTACGGACAGCCAGGCGAATGGCCTTAATATTTATTTTACAGTGAACAATATAACGGGCCTGGGTAGCTGTAATCACTGCCATACTCTTGAGCCCGAAGCCAATAAGTTTGGTACCGGTGGGCTCATGACCTTTGAGGGCGCTGGGGTTGATGAAAACTTCAAAGTTCCCCATTTTCGTAATGCCTACGCAAAAGTGGGTATGTTCGGTACCAGCGGTCGCCTAAATCAGAACGGCCATGCGGGAGATCAAATTAAGGGCTTTGGTTACCTTCATGACGGCAGTACAGCGTCTTTGACGGATTTTTTTGCTTCACCAACCTTTGTTTTTCCAGAGCCCCGTGCCCAAACAGAGTCGGACGTCATTAATTTTGTTATGGCAGCAGACAGTAACTTAGCGCCAGTTGTTGGGCAGCAAGTCACCATAACCTCGAAGAGTCCGGCAGCTGATATTCAACGGCTGGCGTTACTGGAAGCCCGGTCGGTTATTGAAGAGCCTAGGCCAGAATGCGATTTAATGGCGCGAGGGGTGCTGGAGTCTCAGCGGATTTCTGTGTTGATGACTGCGACCGGAGATTACTTGGACGCTAATGGCGTGAAATATTTGCCTGAGGCGCTTCTTGCGCAGGCTCGCTCATCAGATAACGCTATGACCTACACGTGTTTGCCGCCAAACAATGGATCACGAATTGCCCTCGATACGCCGTGAGTAGCAGCAGAAATTCGTTTTAAGGCTCCCCCATAGTCTTGTTGTTATGAACCTGAAATTTTCCCCATGAGTGTAAAGCCTGCAGCGAAAAGTACGGGTTACCGGTTTTCTGTTGGCGACTTGCTGGGTGGAAAAGCTTTCAAAACTTCACGCACTAGGCTCCACTGATCAAACGCAGCCCCGGCAAAGTCCAATCCACGACGAACAATGACAATATCGTGGGAGGGTATGACAGTCACATATTGCCCTCGACTGCCCGCAGCACTGAACGCATCGGCGGGAACTTCCTGTTTGCGAGCATCAGGTACCAGCCACCAATGCCCCCCATAATCACTGCCTCTTGTGGCTGCGGCGGGGGTGGGTGTCCTCATAAAACCGATCCACTCTTCACTAATGATCTGGTCGCCAAACCATTTTCCTTGGTTTAATAACAGCAACCCGAATCGGCCTAGATCTCTTGCATTACTAAAAACCTGACTGCTCAATATAAAGTCACCAAAACGATCTGTACCCAGTAGTGTGCTGTGCATTCCTATTTTGTTCAGCAGCGCTACATAGGGGAATTGTTTTAGTCGTTAAGATACCCAGGGCCACAGCGCATAGGTCAGTCTATTCACAGAAGTGCCCCGCTTAAAAAACTTGAATTCGATAGTCTCTAAAGTATCAAAAAATCGGTATCATCGTTAAAAAAATGCAGATTCAATAGGGGGAATCATGGAATGCCAAACATTGACCGAACAGTTGGCTCACTGGGCACAGGAGTGTCCCGAGCGTGTTTGGTTGCGAGACCTGAGCGAAGCGGGTGAAACGACTTATTCATGGTCTGAGGCTCAGGAACAGGTGCTTGCCGCAGCAGCGGCCCTCGAAAAGAAACTGGGTTCTGGCCAAAGCATGGCTTTGCTATCAAAGAATCGTGCCCACTGGGTCCTCGCTGATTTAGCCATCATTGCCTCCGGCAATATTTCGGTACCCTTATTTACAACTCATACAGCGACGACCGCTGAATATATTCTGGGGTTTACCGAGACGAAAGTTTTGTTTTTAGGTGAGACCAGTAATTGGGACGCTGTGAAAGCGGTGCTTCCCAAGGATGTGCTAATTATTACTTTGCCGGGGGTCAACTGTGACATTGATCATATTACCTGGGATAGCTTGGTCACGGCGGGGTCAGGTGATCACCCGGCCCATAAGGCATCGGCGTCAGATCTCATTTCGTTGGTGTTTACGTCGGGTACAACTGGGATGCCCAAGGGTGTCATACAGACCCACGAATCCAATTTAATTCCTGTGCGCCGAGGTACTGAGGCGTTCGCCTCCCGAGAGGACTCACGCTTTTTTTCTTACCTCCCTTTGTCACACATAGCAGAGCGGCAAATTGTCGAATACGGATCTATGGTGGCCTGTGGCGAGATCTGGTTTAACGAGTCCATTGAGACGTTGCTGCGGGACCTGCCGGCTTGCAAACCCAATATATTTTTCGGCCCCCCCAGAGTTTGGGAACAATTGCAGCAGGCGGTGCTGGGAAAGGTCGGGGGACAAGAGGCTCTAGATACTTTGCTAGAGCAAGACGCCGAGGGAATTAGCACAATGGTGCTGGGTGGTCTTGGCCTTACGGAAGTCGATTATTGTCTGACTGCTGCTGCGCCCACACCGCCGGCTCTAATTCATTGGTGGGAAAAATTGGGTTTAAAGCTGTGTGAGGGTTTTGGCCAGACAGAGGCGATGTCATTGATTGTGACCAAGGTCGACGATCGACGCATTGGTTCTATCGGTAAACCTATTTCTGGGGTTGAAGTTAAAATTAGCGACATCGGAGAACTTCTGATTCGCGCTGAAGGGTGCACACCGGGCTACTATCAGCAGCCCGAGAAGACTGCAGAGCTTTGGCAGAATGGGTGGCTGCATACCGGTGACAAAGCGTATGTCGATGATGATGGCTTTATCTTTATTACCGGACGAGTTAAGGACTATTTCAAAACCATTCAAGGGAAGTTTGTGGCGCCGCCCCCCATTGAAGGAATGTTTGCAAATAATAGCCATGCCGAACAGCAGTGCTTATTAGGCAGGGGATTTTCTAAAACGGTTATGGTGACAGTACTTAGTGAGGCTGCTAAAGGCCTTGATCGTCAGGTTGTTGAAGCTTCAGTTCTGGATACGATTGCCTCAATCAACACTGAAGTGGAGAAGCATGCGCGAATTGGCGCAGTCATAATCTCTAGCGAGCACTGGACGATTGAAAATGAAATCCTAACGCCCACACTTAAGATCCGACGTGAACGGGTTGAGGCGGTATTTGCCGAAAAGGCCGAGCAGTTAGCCCGCGAATCTGCCGAGCAAGGTAAGGTGCTGGCCCACTGGTTCTCTGCGACTTAAATTGTATTCAGTTTGTTAATGATCCTGGCTGAGGTATTGCTAGTGAAGCAGATTCTGCAAAAACTCCCTGATATCAAGAGCCTTTTCTTCGTGGCCTTGTGCATCAGTGGTTTGAGTGCCTGCGGTGAAAACCCAGCGCCTATTCAGGCCCCAGTAGGAGCGCAAGGCAACTTACCGGCGACACAAAAAACCATTGCAATAAATCAGGCCGTAGCAGCGTCACTGGATCTCAACAATAAACAGGATTTCGAGGATGCAAGACGTGGCCTGATAGCTAGAGTCGATGAGCTCAATGTGCGTATGGACGATGGTTCGATGGTTTGGAATATGTCCGAATACGATTTTATTACGGGCGATGCTCCTGCAAGTGTTAATCCCAGTCTGTGGCGACAAGAGCGGTTAAATAATATTCATGGGTTGTTTGAAGTAACGTCAGGCGTTTATCAGTTGCGTGGCTTTGATCTGGCAAATATGAGCATTATTGAAGGTGAGCGTGGTTGGATCGTTGTAGATCCTTTAACAACGAAGGAAACAGCCTCAGCTGCATTGGCCTTCGCGCAACAACAACTGGGTTATCGACCCGTTACGGCGGTCATTATTACCCATTCCCACATTGACCACTTCGGAGGCGTTCTTTCGGTTCTGGAGGAAAACGGCGAGACAGAAATTATTGCGCCCGAAGGCTTTATGGACGAGGCCACCAGTGAAAATGTTATTGCTGGCACGACAATGAGTCGTCGCTCAATGTTTATGTATGGCAGCCAGCTAGAGCGCTCGACTGTAGGCCATGTTGGCTCGGGGTTGGGGAAGGGGCCTGCGCTGGGCAGTCCGGGGCTTGCTGCACCGACACGCGTGATTCGTAAAACAGGTGAAACTGCGACCATTGACGGCCTGGATTTTGTCTTTCAGAACGCTGCTGGGTCGGAGGCTCCCGCAGAGCTTACCTTCTACCTCCCGGAAAAAAAGGCTTTTTGCGGGGCGGAAGTGGTGTCACGGAATATGCACAATTTATACACGTTGCGCGGAGCCCATGTGCGTGACGCGCGTAAGTGGAGCTACTACATCAATGAAGCGATAGAGCTGTTCCCTGAGATGCAGGTATATTTCGGTAGCCACCATTGGCCGCTGTGGGGCAATGAAGATGTTATCGATTTTTTAAAAAAGCAGCGTGATGGCTACCGTTACATACACGATCAGACGCTACGTTTGGCCTCTCAGGGTTATACGCCGGGAGAAATAGCCGATACGTTAGAACTTCCTAAGGCTTTGCGAAATAGCTTTTCCAATCGAGGCTATTACGGAACGTTGAAGCATAATGCACGCGCGGTATACCAGCGTTACTTCGGTTGGTACGACGGCAACCCCGCAAACTTAGACCCTTTACCCATTGTCGAGTCTTCAGCACGGTACGTAGCCGCCATGGGCGGGAGCCCTGGGGTAATGGCAATAGCTCAGGCTGCCTTTGACGATGGTGACTACCGGTGGGTCGCTGAACTGCTCAATCACCTGATTTTTGCTGAGCCCGATCATGCCGACGCAAAAATGCTACTGGCTCAAAGTTATGATCAGCTGGGCTACCAGGCCGAGTCGGGACCCTGGAGAGATGTGTATTTAACCGGTGCTCTAGAGCTTCGTCAGGGGGCGCCCACTCAGGGGCTGGGTATTTCCAACGCCGCAGACCTACTCAGGAAGACTCCCGTTAGTGAATTCATGCAGCTCATTGCGGTAATGCTCGACGGTGTGGCAGCAGACGGTGAAACCTATGTGTTTAATTTTATTTTTACCGATCTGGCTGAGACACATGTCTTAAATTTGGAGAATGCAGTATTGCATCACCGAAGTGGTGAGCCTGCAGCTCATGCCAATGCGACGCTGCGAATTACCCATGAACTTTTTATTAAAATGCTAGCGGGACAGGCTGGCATTAAGGAAACGCTGTTTTCTGATGACATTTCTATTGAAGGGTCGCGAATAGACTTGCTGCAGTTTTTTGCGCTGCTTGATCCACCCGATGAGGTGTTCAACATTGTCACGCCTTAGGGCTGCTCTCCCTTTGCGAGCTTGAGGTCGGGCCTTATTCCTCGCCGTGATGGTTGGAACCGCTGCTAGCAGGCTATAACGCAGCTTGTTTGTTAGTCAGGGTGCTTGAATCGACCCTGACCTGGTGTTCCCACTCCGTTACGCGTTCTTGTCCTCCGGATAATGGATTCAAGCGATGCTTATCAAGCATGCTTGGGTTTAGCCTTAGCCTTAGCCTTAGGCTTGGGCTTGGGCTTTGGTTTGGACCCTGTGCTGCTCTTGATTTCTGTCTTAGGTTTAGCCTTAGGCCGTCTGGGTGTCTGGGCTTTTGGTTTCCCAGATACGGAAAACCCCGCGGCATCTTCCAGCCCTAGGAGTGCCTCCTCCATGTAGTCAATAAAGCGTTGCACTTGGGGTACGGAACGGCGGCAGGCTACGATCCCAAAATCCACGTGTTTGTCGTAGGTGATGAGCGTAATGTTCATGGCCATGCCATCGGTAACAATAGACAAGGGGTAGGAGCCGTCCATACGGGCACCATTCCAATACATGGTTTCGCGAATACCCGGCACGTTTGAGATTGCGACGTTATAAGGCGGGAGTTTTGCCATGAGCCCCAGGGGCAGTAAGAGAAGCGTGGGCGCCTGCATGACTGCAGTTATAAGTTCTATTTCTTTGGGAGACATACCCGAGTAAAACGCTTTGCCTGCACGAACCGAGGCCATAATTGCCTGCATTCTTCGGGCTGGGTCAGCAACATCAGTGGCTAGGTTGGCACTGATAGCTGCAACTGCATTGCCGGAATCGAGATCACCGGGTTTACGTAAAGATACCGGCACCATGGCTTTGAGAGGTTGGTCGGGTAATTCTGCGTGTGTCTGTAAATACTGTCGTAGTGCTCCCGAGCACATGGCAAGAACCGCATCATTAAACGTACCGCCAAAGGCTTTGCCGATGGCCTCTATGCGGGCAAAGGGCCAAGACTGAGCGACAAAACGTCGCGCGCCGTGAATTGTGTGATTTAGCGAGCTAATCGGTACCCGCTGGTGAGGCAGGCTTAGAGCGCCGCCTCTGCCGGCCCAAGTCCGCGAAAAAGCCGATAAAGCTCGAACGAGATTGGTGCTGCTGTCGAAGGTGGACTTCAGTATATCGGCGACGTTACGAAGCTCTTCATCTGAGTGCACCGGCTGTTTTCCTGTGCGCAGACCATTTTTGTAGCGCTGCCATGATTGTAGAGACAGCGGTGACTCTTCAAGAATATTGTTGGGGTCGGTGGAGAGCATACTTCGAGAAATATGTATGGAGCGGGCACCATCTACAGCGGCGTGGTGAGTTTTCGTGTACACAGCAAATTGTCGGTTTTGAAGCCCCTCAATTAAATGCATCTCCCACAGCGGCCGGGATCGCTCTAATAGCGTACCGTGTAATCGTGAGGTTAAATTGAACAGTTCTCGATACCGACCCGGCTTGGGCAATGCTGAATGCCTTACGTGGTAGTCCATATCCATTGCGGCGTCGGGCTCCCAGTGTGCCGTGCCCGCTAGTCCAAGGCGCCCAAGCCGCAAACGGTCGCCAAATGGTGGCAGCAGAGACTCGGCATTGCGCACATTGGTAGCGAGGCCTGAGAGGAATTCTTGCTCATCGGCGCCTTCAGGAAGCGTGTATAAACCCAGACTGGCTACATGCATGGGGGTTTCACGATTTTCTGAGGTCAGAAAACCCTTGTCGACGAGGCTGAGTTTTTTCATGCGCTAAGTCCAAACACTGAGACGTGGATCATGATAGCGTAGGTTTAATCTTGTGTGCTTAGATTTAAGTGAACACCCGACATGCAATTTTTTAGAGCGCACAGCGGTGTAAAATTCAGCAAGATCACCGATACGGTATTAACGTTTATTCTTGATACGAATAAGGTTCTAAATTTATGTCAGAGCGTTACTTAGACGCGAATGGTGTTCGTCTCGCTTACGATGATTTTGGCAACGCCAATGATCCCGCTATTTTACTGATTATGGGTATGGCAACCCAGATGACCGCTTGGCCGCTGTCTTTTTGTCGGGGCCTCGCCGATCGTGGTTTTTATGTGGTTCGCTATGACAACAGAGATGTTGGGCTGTCAGAAAAAATGCTGACTGCCCGGATTCCCAGCACTCTCGACATGATGCTCAAAGCGGGAATCAATAGACCGCTTAAGGTGTCTTATAAACTCGATGATATGGCGACGGATGCGCTCGAACTCATGAATGCGCTTAATCTGAATCAGGCTCATGTAGTAGGGGTTTCCATGGGTGGCATGATTGGTCAAGTTCTGGCTGCAAAGCACTCCAGTCGGGTATGCTCGTTGACGTCGATTATGTCTTCAAGCGGCGCCCCCAATTTACCTCGGGCCAGTAAGAAGGTGACCCGAGCGCTCTTAAAACGCTACCTGGGGTTAGTAAAGCCCGGTTTGAAAAGTACGATTGCCTTCCAAAGGTTAATAGGCAGTCCGGGGTTTCCCCAAAGTGATGACGAACTCAATGAAAAAGTGCGGGCCGCTTTTCAGCGTAGCTTTTATCCCCCCGGGTTTGCTCGGCATATGGCAGCGATTATGGCCAGCGGTAGTCGAGTGGAGCTATTAAAAGCGATCAAAGCGCCTAGCTTGGTTATTCACGGTCGTGACGATGTGCTTGTGCCGCTAGCGTGCGGAGTTGATACCGCGAGGCAAATTCCTAACGCTGCGCTGAAAATCATTGATGGTATGGGCCATAACCTGCCCGAATCCTTGGTCCCAATACTCACCGATTTAGTCGCAGATCATGTCCTTGCCAAGCCGTAACGGCAAAGTCCAGCACTAAAGAGGGGCGTGGGTCTCGGCGCTGGCACCGAACAATGCCTGCTTGTAACGGTTGAATGCTATGAGGTCTGAGGCATAAGTATCGGGTGCAAATTTCCACGGTATGCAGCACACCGACTCGAAGCCGTCCGTTAGGTCTTAAGCCTAAGCGGTGGTTCAAAAAATAATTGACCCGTTAGTAAACCCAAAGCCCACTCGAAATATCGACTGTGGGCTTTGGAATTCGCGATTTATTAGCTCGCTGGAGCCGACGCCGTTGCAACCACCAACCAAGCACTTCCCTGCTTCTGAATGACATGTAGGCTTGCGTGAGGGTCTGAGCCGGCTGCCGTATGCACCATCACGGCTATATTGTCACTGAGAAACTTCACCTGATAGTTGCTGACGACATATTCCTCGCCGACATTGGCGTTAGCAGCAGCGTCTGCCACCAAATCGCTAAAATTAACAACGCCTGTCGGCCCTATGCCGATGACGTCCTCGGCAACGTAGCCTGCAGGTCCACCTGCCATTCCCCATTGCTTATCCATGGCAATCAAGTCATCGGAAACGTCTGCGGCTGTAAACGATGAAAGTGAGGCTATAACGGCTATTAGTATTGTTTTTGAAAAGCTCATAAATTCTCCAGGGCACTTGGCATGAATGTTTTGATTATTGACGAAGCATTACGGCACAAATTCGACGGGTTGGCTATGATTATTGACCGGTGCTCTAAGCGGCCTGCAATTGCCTTCAGGCCTTAATTTTTATCCCGCTGGCGCTGATTATTTTTTAACTGCAGCTTTGCCTGTTTTTTTTCGGTAATCGTTTCGGTCATGGATTGGCCGATGTGGATTTCTCCTCGATCCCGAGCTAACCCCATTTGACGTTCACGTTCAGAATAACGTCGTCTTTGATTTTCAGACTGCTTTGCATGGCAATGATGGCAGCTCACACCTTTTTGATAATGTTCGTTGAGCTTGTCGCTCTCAGTGATAGGCCGGCGACAGGCATGGCACTGATCATACTGGCCCTTTTCTAGCCGATGATTGACCGTGACACGATTGTCGAATACGAAACACTCCCCTCGCCACTGACTTTGCGTTTCTGGTACTTCTTCTAAATATTTAAGAATGCCGCCTTTGAGGTGGTAGACCTCGCTAAAACCCTGCTGCTTCAGGAAGGCTGTCGACTTTTCACAGCGAATACCGCCCGTACAGAACATGGCGATCTTTTTATGTTTTGCGGGGTTTAGGTGCTGTTCAACGTAGGCTGGCAACTCTCGAAAAGAATGGGTGCCAGGGTTTACAGCATTTTCGAAAGAGCCTATTTCCACCTCATAGTCATTTCGAGTATCCAGAAGTAGCACTTCGGGGTCGTTGATGAGTGCGTTCCAGTCTTTGGGGTCAACATAAGTCCCTACAATATCGTTGGGATCAATGCCCTCAACGCCCATGGTGACGATTTCCTTTTTGAGTTTCACTTTGGTGCGAAAAAAAGGCGTCTTTTCAACGTATGACTCCTTCGCCTCTAGGTCGGCGAAGCGGGGGTCATGTTTAAGCCAGCTGAGGACATTATCGATGCCCTCGCGAGACCCTGCGATCGTCCCATTAATGCCCTCCGCCGCTAGTAACAAAGTGCCGCGCACATTATTGTCGGTCATTATTTGGTGCAGGGGCTCTCGAAAGGCTTCAAAGTCTGGCAGGGCGGCAAAGCGATAAAGCGCGGCAACCACGACGGTACAAGACACGTCTGTCATAAAACTCCTCTGTGCTAACCAACACGCAAAGCTGGTGCTTCAGTAATGAGTAAGTCTAGCAAATTGTGTGTTGATGGTCTTTTTGACGCCGTTATATCGTGTCTCGCTGAGTAGTGAATTTGCTGTACGTGGCCGAGTACGGCAACAGTCGCACGGGTAACGTTAAATCTATAATCGTTATTTGTCTGGCCTAGGCTCCTGAAGTAAAGCAGTGGGTTTATGGAAAATAGGGTGTGCCAACCGAGTCACGGCTGGAATAGTGCGTCGCATTACTGCATGCTTCGCGATGTAGCGTGGGGCAGTAACTCGAGGCAGTTATGTTTGAGATAGAAGTTGAAGAAGCTATAGACGGTCGTCGGCTTCGCAGTGAGCGGAGCGTTCGCGCGATCATTGAAGCTGCGCTAGCCTTGCAAGCTGAGGGAATGCTGGTCCCTACGGCTCAACAGATCTCCGATCGAGCGGGTGTTGGCATTCGTTCTTTTTTTCGCCACTTCGAAGATATGGAGAGTCTGTTCGCCGCGGTTGACGTAAAAATTCGAGATTCATATGAAGCCCTGTTTCTTGGCGGTGAGCGGGATGGAAGCATTGAGGAGCGCATCGAGCGTGCGGTGATACGTCGCTCGGAGGCCTTTGAGAGTGTTAATAATGTGATGCAGGGGACTCTGGTTCAGCTCTGGCGTTATGAGGTTTTGCGTAAGCATTACGCTCGAAATCAACGCGGCTTACGCAAAGACTTGGAAAACTGGCTGCCCGAAGTGAAGCAAATGGATCGCGGTGACCGCGAGTCAATGCATGCTATTGCCTCCTTCGAAATGTGGCACCGACTTCGATATCACCAGGGGCTGACAAAACAGGCGTCTATTAATATTGTGTTGAAGCTGTTGAGACTTCAGCTTGTAAGGTAATTGTCGTAGGTAACGGCAAGGCTCTTTGATTGATAGGCACTTGATTTTGGTTAGCCCTTATTAAAGACTGGCTTACGCTTTTCAAGAAACGCGAGCATCCCCTCTTGCTGATCCACTGTGCCAAAAGTCGAAAGAACTGCCGCTCTTTCTGTCTTTAACAAGGTGTCTAGATCATGGTCTTCGCTACCAATGACAACGTCCATAACGCCTTTCACCGCGGCTGCGGGTTGGGCGGCCAACGTGTGAGCTAAGTCAATCGCCCGTTGCTTGAGTTCATTAAGGGGCCAGACTTCATGCACTAGGCCAATGCTCAGAGCTTCGGGGCCCGAGAGCTTCTTGCCTCTCAGGATCATG
>Ga0213865_10000479_pt1 | contig 27275 bp, 40 predicted proteins | sample PICome_6_FD_160100 | JGI IMG/M metagenome (GOLD analysis project Ga0213865, IMG submission 160100) | Coastal seawater microbial communities near Pivers Island, North Carolina, United States - PICO282 | ecosystem: Environmental > Aquatic > Marine > Coastal | place: USA: North Carolina...
TATAAAGGCGATACACTAATGAATATATTTTACGTTGATAAAAATCCTGCTACGGCAGCAAAGATGATGTGTGATAAACACATTATCAAAATGATATTAGAGTCTGCTCAAATGCTATGCACCGCAAAACGTGTGCTAGATGGCAAAGAGTATTTTGCTAAAACAAAGAACGGCAGAAATATCAAAAGATGGAAACTTGATAATCCTAATGAAGAAGCAATTATATACAAAGCAGGTTGGTTAGGTCACCCTAGTACACAATGGGTTCTAAAGTCTGCTTACAATTATACATGGTTATACAAACACATGATTGCTCTAAATGAAGAATACAAACTAAGATGGCAAAAAGATACAGACCATGTTTCTATTACAAAACTAGGTCAACTATTATCTGTTCCACCTAAAAATGCACCATTAGATGTTATAGGCACAGATGCCACACCAGCAATGCCAGATCATTGTAAAATACCAGGTGATGTGGTAGGGTCTTATAGAAAATACTATATACTAGAGAAACGAAAGTTTGCTAAATGGGAAAAACCAAATGCAGTAATGCCTAACTGGTATAAAAAAGGAATAGAAGAAAATGCCAGGTAAGTGGGACGGAAAAAGCAGGATTCCTAATAAGCAATATAGGGAAAACTATGACAAAATCTTTAACAAAAAAAAGAGTACAAAAAGAGAAACCAAAAATATACGAAAGAAATCCTGATACAGGAGTTATTCGTTGGCGATATGTTGGTGAGTCACCAGATAAATATGGATGGCCGAACTATGGCAGAATATTACAAAAGTGAAAATGGGAAGAGAACATTAATGGCATTGAGTAAAGTAAAACAAAATAAACAATATAAACTTGATGTAACAGACTATCAGGATGTTGCAGATTGTATAAGAAGTGATCAAGTACCTGCTAATCATATTGCAGAATACTTTAATGATAAGAAGTTTTTTAACTGGTACAAAAGGAAATACTTATGACATTAGGATATGGAATAGGATTAGGACTAATAGGAATAGTAATAACAGTAGTAGGATGTTATGTTCTACTAGCAATGTATGAAGTACATAAAGGGGATGATAAATAAACATATGATTAAAGAAGCATTAATAAAAAAATTAGAAGGTGATATAGCAGTTGCAGAAGCAGACTTAAAACTGTTTTTAGCAGAACCAATTGGTGTTGCTGAACATATAGATTATGTTGAAACAGCAGAGAAGAAAACTGCCAAATTAGCAGAAGCAAAAGATAAGTTACAAGCTATCAAAAATCTGTAATGCCAATCTATACATTTGAAAATAAAAAGACTAATGAAATCTATGATGAAATGATGACCATTTCTGAAATGGAAAAATATCTTAAAAAGAATAAACACATTAAACAAATAATTTCATGTGTTAATATTGTAGGTGGTGTTAGTGGTGTAAGTTATAGAGGTGATCAAGGATGGAAAGAAGTGCAATCTAAGATAGCAGAGGCACATCCACAAAGTCATCTTGCAAAAGAACATAGAAAAAGATCAATTAAAGAGATAAAAACAGATCAAGTAATCAAAAAACATAGGGCTAGACAACGTGGAAAAAATAAATAATACTATACAAAGTGAGCAACTGAAAAGCAACGGTCGTATACCAGAGACGAGTAAGTCAATCCACTTTTTGTATAATTCCATAAAAAGGGCAGGACTTCCTGCTGGGAAGCTTGCCCTTAATTAAAGGAGAACTCATGGCAGATTTACCAGATTTTATGAGAGAGTTTGATACAGATGTTGATTATGGTTTTACAGCTGTTTCTTCAAAACCAGAAACAGAATCAAAACCAACTATTGATCCATCAGTTATTGAAAACTCTAATTTAGAATTAGCAAAAGTTAAAACAGATGTTGCAGATATCAAAACAATGATGAATGAGATAATGCAGATCACAGCAGAAAAAGAAACTGTTACAAAAGAAATACAGGATGCTGATGTTACAAAAAGATTCAAAGAAATAGAAAAAATAGTATTACCATTTCTTTACAACTTATCAAAATCAAATGAACCTTATATACACTGGCCTAACAGAGCGCCGATTATTAAGGCACAAATGGATAAGTTATTACAATTAACAAGAGGAAAATAATGAAACTAACTAATAATTTTAGCTTAAGCGAAATGACTAGAAGTCAAACAGCTACTCGTAGAGGGATTAATAATAATCCTAGTGAAGATCACATGAACTCTTTAAAAGAGTTATGTGAAAAAGTATTACAACCTGTTAGAGATCACTTTAAAAAGGTGGTTTCAATATCTAGCGGATATAGAAGTCCAGAATTGTGTGAGGCAATTGGATCATCTAAAACATCACAGCATGCCAAAGGCCAGGCTGCGGACTTTGAAATCTATGGTGTTTCAAATGCTGAACTAGTAAAATGGATTAGTGACAATTGCGAATTCGACCAAATGATATTGGAATTTCATAACTTAGATGAACCAAACAGTGGTTGGGTGCATTGCTCATATAGAGCAGATGGTGAAAACCGAAAACAAATATTGAGAGCATATAAAAACGATAGTAACAAAACTTGTTACGAATCCTACGATCCTAAATGAAAGGAAAAACGGGATGAACTAAGACAGAGTCCCGATTTAATCAATGATCATATGATGGAATATAGATCATCATAGGTGCTTGACATTCTTCTATTTGTGTGTTATAATAGACACTTAAACAATAGGAGAAATATGGAAAATATAAAAAACTGGTTAATCGCAGAAAAAGAAAACATTATTGAGTTCCAAAAAAAGAGTTGGGAACAAGGTAAAACTCAATTAACTGAAAATGGTGAAACTATAAATCAAGCAGTTGAGACAGTTACAACTTTTATTCAATCATCATTGATGTAACAATAGGAAAAATATATTATGACTTTTAAACATGTAAAACTAGATCAATCCGTCTTACCAAAAAACTTAGGTAAAAAAGGTAAGAATCAAAACGGAATTAGAATCTATGAAGTAGATGGAGTAAATATGCCATCTGTTACATCTATCCTAGGATCAATACCAGAGAAGAAACTAGTATTAGAGAAGTGGAGAAAAGCTGTTGGTGAAGCAATGGCAAACTATATCTCACTTCAGGCAACATCCAGAGGTAAGACAACTCATACACTTATAGAAAATCATTTAAACAATGAAGATGAGAAGTCAGTTGGTATTACAAAAGTAGGACCACTAGGACTTTTTAGAATTGTTAAACCTTATCTAGCAAGAATAGATGAAATTTATTTGTTAGAGGAAATAATGTATTCAAAAGAATGGTCAGTTGCAGGTCAAGTTGATTGCGTTGCTACATATAAAGGCAAGTTATCTATTATTGATTTTAAAACCTCAACAAAACAAAGAGACGAGAAATACAACTATGCTAACTTTTTACAATGTTCAGCATATGCTAAAATGTTTGAAGAACTATATCCAGAGAAGAAGATAGAACAAACAGTAATTTTAGCTGCTTGTGAAGATGGTTTTGTACAAGAATGGATACATGGTAAAGATAAGATTAAAGAACACCAGGAGTTATTCATTAAACACACAACAGATTTTTTCAATCAACACAGTGAACAAATAGCAAACGTAGTATAAATAGTTAAGTCAATAGGGACTTAACATGAAAAAAATATTACTCACATTGTTATTATGTTTATTTGCTACAGTATCATATTCAGATCACAATGGTAAACCATTTAAGTTTGTAGAATCAACAGTGCCAGTCTGGTGTGGTCTTGCTGAAGACGTAGAAGAATTTTTATCAGATCACAATTACAAACCTGTTACTATTTCATTTGGTAAAGTTGGTGCTCAAGCAGATGGTGATATAGTGTTTGCGTCTATGATTTATATAAATATGAACGAAAATCGAATGATACCTGTAATGATTGCTCCAGAAGGATTCCAATCTTGCTTAATGTTTGTATCATTTGACTTATCATTTAATCAGCAAGTATTAGAAGAATTTAAGGAGTACATAAAATAATGTGGCCAATTACAGATGAAGAAGCGCAGTGGTTAAGTAAACCTAAACAATAGATTATTGACTTTTTAACAATTTAATGTTATAATAAGATATGAAACAATTTAGAGAACTTTATAACGAAGCAAGTTTAAGTAGAGTCTATTCACATACTCAAAAAAGAAATATTGCTATTGTATCTGCTGAAAGAGATCAGTATACCAAGGCTGAAAATGCCAAAAGAACAAACGAACTAAAGGCAGATATTAGAAGAAATGGATTTGGTTTCTTAACTATCAAAGGCATTTATCAAGGAACAGTTGAAATGTCTTTTATGATAATCGGTCCAGAAGGCAAAGATAAAAATAGAACAAAACAATTTGCTGTTGCTCTAGGTAAAAAATATTCACAGGACTCCGTTTTAGTTAAACAACCAGACAATGATAATGCTTATGTTGTAGGTACAAACACAACAGGTAGTTTAGGTATGGGCAGAGAGGCGTCACTAGGTAAGTGGCATCCTAATAGATCAGGTGAATATCTAAGTGCTTTAGGAAACAAAAAGAGTAGAACATTTGTTTTTGAAAGTATAAAGTTTGAATATCAAAATAGAGAATATGCCAACCGAGAGCGAGACATGGTTGAATTTTAATTGAGAGGAATTATATTATGTTGATGAATAGTAAGAAGTTTGGATTGCTTATAGAAGCAATGGTTAAAGAGAGAAGAATTCCATACATGGATGCAGTGTTAAAATATTGTGAAGAAAACGATATAGACACATCAACTGTAGGTCCATTAATAAACAAATCACTAAAAGAAAAAATACAAATGGAGGCTGAGAAGTTGAACCTGATTGAAAAATCAAGTACTGCTTGTTTGCCATTATGACGAGTTATGAATGTTACAGGTTATATCTTGCTATTAAGTTGCATTTTACTTCCGATACTTATGACTATTTTAAACATAATGCTAAAGTAAATTGCAGTATGAATACGTTTCTAAAAAGGAACGATAGGTTTTTCTTCCATAAATTAGCGACTAAATATAACGAAGAAGAATTGATGATGTATTTTGTTTCAAACTTCTTAAACAAAACCAAAACTTGGGTAGGAGATTTAGTAAGAAATGAAGGAGAATCTAATTATAACGAGTGGAAGAAATATAATGAGTCATTTAGTTACAACTTTCGAAACGATTGTACTGTTTTTTATAATGACCTCAGCGATAATTCTATTCAGTTTGATGGTGGTCTCATATGCAATAGCGGACAACATCCTGTCCTTTTACGGTTACTTCTTTCAAAAAAAATCAGATTGGAGACAATCATCATCTTTGATAAGATACTATCGTTTGTTAAGAGTTGGGATGCGAACATATCGGAAAAAGTTGTCTGGCCTGATGTCTCAAAAAGGTTAAAAAAGTATTCACCATTTGTTAGATACAATTTAACTAAATGTAAATTTATAATGAGAGAGGTGTTTGTATGAACATAAGTGTAATAGATAAAATGGGCAGTGATCTATCAGTAGTAAATGCTGCCAGAGTATCCTTTAATAAATTCAAATCAAAATTTGACGACAAAGACGAAAAACTTATTAAGTATTTGGCGGAACATGAACACTGGTCACCATTTGCTCATGCGTCTATATCTTTTAGAATAAAGGCACCCATATTTGTTGCAAGACAACTAGTTAAACATCAAGTAGGACTAGTATGGAATGAAGTCAGTAGAAGGTATGTAGATGAAGAACCAGAGTTTTTTATTCCTTTCATGTGGAGAAAAAAGGCAGAAAATAAAAAACAAGGATCAAGTGACGAAGAAGTTGAATTTGATATTACAGATTTTGTAAAGTCAGCAAAAGAATTGTATGGTTCTATGTTAGATAAAGACATTGCACCTGAAATGGCAAGAATGATATTACCACAAAACATGATGACAGAATGGATATGGTCAGGATCAATCTATGCATTTGCCAGAGTATGTAATTTAAGAAATAAAAAAGATGCTCAAGTAGAAACTAGAGAAGTGAGTATGCAACTTACCAGACACATAAAGGATCATTTTCCTATGTGCCACAAATATTTGATTAAGGAGTAGTTATGGATTATAATGATATATTGCCTGAGTCTAATAAGATAGGTGATACAAAAATTGATAGAGTTTATATGGACTTACATGGCAAAGTATATGTAGTTTTAAAAGACGCTACAACTGAATACAATGTACAAAAGAAATCTATTAAGTTAGATAATGGTTCATTGGGTCATGTTTATAACTATAAAAATAAATGGTTTGATAGAGCAGGAATGCCTATTAATAAACCTAACAACTTATTAACAAGAGGTGACAGTGAATAAGATTTATATACCCACATTTAAAAGACACGACAAACAAATATTTTTTGAAAGTTTACCTGATTTTTTAAAAGAGAAGGTTATATTTGTTATACAAAAACAAGAAGAGCATTTATTTAAAGGTAAAAATTTATTAGTTGTAGATAATGATATAGGAATTGCAAAGACAAGAGAAATCATTTATAGAACAGCAGGTAAACAAAGATATCTTGTGGCAGATGATGACGTTCTATTATATAGAAGAAACGCAAAATATTTTAGTAAACCATCTAATATGGAAGGTGCTAAAAGATTACTATTAAATAATGATTGGAATGAATTGTTACAAAGATTAAACGATCAACATGATAACAATCATATTATGTGTGGATTTAAATTTTCATCAATACTACCTAGATTTGATCAACCTATATTTCACAATGGTGGTATATTTGCAATATTCTCAATTGATGGTGAACAATTAGATAAAGTAATTGATGATATTGATTTTAATTATGTGTATATATCTGAAGATATACATTTTAATTTATCCTTATTAACAAAAGGATATCCTAATGCTATCATGGAGGAGTTTTGTTATTATCAAAAATACAATAAAGACGGTGGGTGTAGCACATTTAGAACACAACAAATGGAAGATGAATGTTCTAAAAAATTAAATAAAAAGTTTCCCAAATATTATACAATAAACTACTCTAAACCTAAACCTGTTAATAGAGGATCAATGGGAACATTAAGAACTAGAGTATTGTACTCTAAAGCATTTAAGGATACAAATGAGAAAAAAACCTAAGACTTATATACATGTAAACCAACATGTCATACGAGCCAACAAAAAGAATGGAACAAATGATCCAGTTATTACAATTAAACAAGGTAAGAAAAATACTTATTGCCATCAAGTCAATATTGAAGGACCCTCTAGTATTGTATATGGCGGCAACGATAAGCCTATTCTGTCTTGTGGTGCTAGAGTTGTTATAGAAACAGAAAGTCCTGTAACAGTTATAAAATGAAACGAGTATTTTGTATAGGTAACGGTGAAAGTCGTAGAGACTTTCCATTACAATCACTAAAGCAACATGGCAAGATTTACATGTGCAACGCTGCTTATAGAGACGAAGCAGATTTGATAGATGTATTGACGGCAGTTGATAATGGCATTGTGCATGAAATATATCACAGTGGTTTTGCTTATAACAAACCATGTTGGTTTAGAAACTGGACAAAAGTACCTGCTGAAATGTATGAAACAGTTGTAGGTGGATTTGTTACAAGTGAAGACTATAACTTAGTAAAAGACTTTGATGTTATAAAAGAAAACGAAAGAGGCAACGCAAAAGAATTTGTAATACACGGAACATCTATTGCTGGTATGGCAAGTATTATTAAAAATGTAAAGAGAACACACCCACACGCTACACCAGATATAGTAAAAAAGAAGATACAAAGTTCACAGGTGTTTGTTTCTTGGATACATGAGAACGATAAGTCACATGATTTAAGAGAAGTGTGGAAAGATTATAAAGACCATGGTTGGGCATGTGGACCTTCTAGTGGTTATATTGCTACAAAGGTAGAACAACCAGATGAAATATATTTGTTAGGCCATGATCTGGTTTCAGATACATTGCTTTTAAATAACATGTTTAAAAATACAAAACACTACGGCATAGAACAAAATAGTGCCATACCAGCAGACAACTGGATTAGTCAATGGTATACCTTAATGGACTGGAATCCTAATATCAAGTTTTACAAGGTAAACAAAGGCACAGATGATAAACCCACAAACAAAAAAATAGACAAGTGGAAGAAGTGGGAAGAACAAGGTAGATTGAAATATATAACCCAAGCACAGCTTGTTGACAAAATGAGCAAAATGTGATATAATAAGAATTATGTTTGACAGATTTATATACTTACTATTAGACTGGATCGTTGAGAAGTGTGAAAAAATTAGAGAATGGAAAATCAAACGATCTTTACCAGGTCCTAAGATAACCTCTCCTAAGGAGTGGTATAAAGGATATAAGAAATGGCAAAAATCAAATGAAGAAGATGTTAATAAAAATAATGATGATTGTCAGTAAAAGGTGTATAAATAATATTACATTTAAATTAATACATACAACAATACATACAAGGAGATACATACAATGTCAAGTGCATTAGAAGCCCTAAAAAAGTCAAAGTCAAACTTTGACACTCTAACAAAACAGTTAGAAAAATCAATCGAACAACCTGAAAAGAAAAAGTCATACCAAGACGATAGATTCTGGAAACCAGAGTTAGATAAATCTGGTAACGGATATGCTGTGATTAGATTCTTACCTGCTATTGAAGGTGAAGATTTGCCATGGCAAAGAGTCTGGAATCATGCTTTTCAAGGACCAGGTGGTCAATGGTATATTGAAAACTCATTGACAACATTGTCTCAAAAAGATCCTGTTAGTGAAGAAAACACTAGATTGTGGAATACAGGTATTGAGGCAGACAAAGAGATTGCTAGAAAAAGAAAAAGAAAGTTATCTTACTATTCTAATATTCTAGTTGTTTCTGATCCAAAACATCCAGAGAACGATGGTAAAGTTTTCTTATTCAAATTTGGTAAAAAGATATTTGACAAAATATCTGAAGCAATGAATCCACAATTTGAAGATGAGAAGGCAGTAAACCCATTTGATTTTTGGGAAGGTGCAAACTTCAAACTAAAAATCAGAAAAGTTGATGGATATTGGAACTACGATAAATCTGAATTTGAGCCAGTTAGTAGAGTAAAACCTACTGATGATGAGATTGATACTTTGTGGAAGTCTCAACACGCTCTAAAGGCCTTCGTTGATCCTAGTAATTTTAAATCTTATGATGAACTCAAAGAGAAACTGAATAAGGTTCTTACTGGACAAAGAAGTACAGAATCAGTTGAGGATATTGATCTCCCACCAATTAGTAATGATGTTCCTCAAACTAATGGTTCTGTAGGAAAAGAGGATGAATCTACTGATGACTTGTCTTATTTTAGCAAGTTAGCGGAAGACGATTCCTAAACTATCTCTCTCACTTTTCCAAAGGGTGGCCTTCGGGCCACCTTTATTATGAAACTTTTATTACAGTGACTTTTCCGATGTTAAATATTTTAAGTCTATAACAAAGGAGTTTAAGATGAGATTATTATTAATCGCTTTTATAATGTCACTGATGACAACTATATCATATGCAAGGGACCAAATTAAAATTGTTGGTTCATCAACCGTATTCCCATTTTCAACAGTAGTAGCAGAAAGATTTGGTAAAACAGGATATAAAACACCTGTTATTGAATCAACTGGTACTGGTGGTGGAATGAAACTATTTTGTGCTGGTGTCGGACCTAATACACCAGACGTATCAAATGCTAGTAGAGCAATCAAAACAAAAGAAATCGAATTATGTAAGAAAAATGGTGTTACAGATATAACACAGGTAATAATTGGATTAGATGGTATTGCTTTTGCTAGTTCAGCAAAAGGAGAGAATTATAACTTTACAAAAGAACAGATATGGGAGGCCATGTCTGCTAAAGGTTCTCATCCTGAAAAATGGTCAGATATAGACCCTAGTTTACCAGACTATAAAATAGCAGTTCTTACACCACCTGCTACAAGTGGTACAAGAGACGCTTGGAATAGTTTAGTAATGTCTAAAGGATGCCCAAAAGAAATAAAAGAAGTAAATAAAAAAGATTGTAACTTATTAAGAGAAGATGGTGCAGTTATTGAAGTAGGAGAAAATGATACACTTATCATTAATAAACTTGTTTCAGATAAGAAAGTTTTTGGTATATTTGGTTTTTCATATTACGATAACTCAAAAGATAAAATTCAAGCACACAAAATTGATAATGTAAAAATATCTTTAGAAGGTATACAAGATGGATCATATCCTATTAGTAGACCTTTATTCTTTTATGTAAAAGATCAACATAGAGACGTGATTCCTGGCCTTGATAAATTCATTAAAGAGTTTACATCAAAAAGAGCATCTGGTAAAAGAGGTTATCTATTAGGACTTGGTTTAGTGCCACTTGCAAATCCACAAGAATCAGTATCAAAAATCAACTAGAAGTTGTATATTTTTAGGGTAGAATCGTATCTACCCTAAAAAACCTAGTAAAATCAACACTTTTTTAACATATTTTCTTCGTTTTTTCCTTGACTTTTAGTCAATTTTAGTGTATATTATATGTATGAAAGAGAGAAAAATAATGATAAAAGAACAAATAATAGAACAATACAATAAACTTAAGCCCATTGTTAAAGAATCAGGCTACAATTTAGAGTTGCAACTTAAAAGTAACCTAATGTATATTAGACTTAATAACAAAAATCTTAAACATGAGATTAAATGTTTTAAAACTCATAATGAAATTAGAACTGCTTTTAACCATCCTGAATTAGATGAAGTTAAGAAGTATTTTACAGAAAAAGGCTATAACAAACCTACTAGTTACAAAGTATCACCATATTATGATAACTTATGTGCTATTGTTGAATATACTACTATTGAAAACTGGCTAGAACTTGCTAAAGAAGTTGAAAATATTAACTTAACTTTAGAAAGTAGAAGAATCAGAAAAATTGATTTTAACAATTATTATATGAACGTTGCTACAACTCTAAAACATTTTCATACTATAAACTGTACAGGCTTTTTTAGTAGAGAGAAGATGATTGATTGTGCTGATCCTATTATTGCTTTAAACGAACCTTTAAAAGAAAACAGTTGGAGAGAACACCTTATTCCTGTATCTTTAATAATTGATGAAGCAAATAGAATGTTTGACAACAATGCTACTGTTGAAGAAGTTGCTAAAATGATTAAAGATAACTTATTTGTTTATCATATAACAAAAGAACAAGCTAGACACCTAGACGTTGATTTAGGCCTAAGAACTACTATGCCAGAAGGCTGGAAATTTGGTCAATCAGTATTTGCTAGATTAGACGCTGCTAATATTCCATATAACATAACAAGAAAGGCTGCATAATGTCAAAAGTAACGTTCACGTTTTGTTCTCCTATAGGTGCGACAAAATGCGCCTTATTTAAACTCATTTCTTACTTGACTTTTAGACATTTTTCCTGTATAATAAGTGTATAAAAAAAATAAAAATAAAGGAAAAAAAATGACTAAAAAAACAAGACAAGTTAAAGTATATTCAACACAAGCAGAGTGTTATAGAGATATACACGAATTTTATTCAGCGTTGAATAAACAAACTGGAGGTCGTATTTCTCCAAATGTAAAACACCTTGGTACAGGCGAATCTAGTTTAGAGTTTATTGTCCATGATCATTCTATGGACACAATTAACGCAACAACAATCAAAGCAGCAGTTGATAGTGTTTCCGACGCTAGCGACATTAATGAATTTATGAAAGTTGAGACCTATGAGTTTCCTGCTGATTACAGTATAGAACCATTTGTTTTAAATACAGTTGAAGGTTGTAAAAAACAAAAACTTATCAAAACTGAATATTTTTGTAAAATGTTTGATGATGTTTATGATGTTATTGAAGATGGTCTTATGAAGGATGTTGCTTAAAGATGATACCAAAGTTATACGATACATCAAAATTTACAATCAAAACATACAATAGATTATTTTTGTATAATTGTGGTGACGAAGTTGAATTACCAGGTCAATCTAAACTTGGTCAACGATTTGTTAAAGCAGGTGATGATCCAAATGTAGGTTGTGAAATAAGAGTTAAGCAAGTTTGTGGTCAGTTTTGGAAAAAATATGAACCTAATATTTTTATTGAAAACATTTATGATGTTACCGATTGGGCAAAAGATGTATATAGAGGTGATATATCAGACAAGAAAAAATTTGATGATTATATAAGACCTAAAGTTGGAGGACATCAAGCAGGAACAGAAATTCATACAATTGATCCTAAAGAATTAAATTATAGACTCAACAATTTAATTACAAAAAGAGGTCTTGCAAAACCTGTTGCTGATTTAAACACAGCACAATATATGCAAACTGTCAATGTAATTAATAGTTTAAAATTCAAAAATGTATTACTATTAAATTTTTGTGCAAGATATGGTAAGACTATTACATCATTGATTCCTGCTTTAGAAATGAAAATACCATTAGTTATTATTGCTTCATATGTTAATACGGTTTTTGCTTCATTTAAAAATGATATATCAAATTTTGATAATTTTAAAAATTTTGTGATCGTTGAAACAAAAGATTCAGATTATCAAAAACAAGTTAATGAATATTTAAAACAAGGTAAAAAAGTTGTTGCTTTTGCATCCTTACATAAGTCTAAAAATAGAGACGGTAGAATTGATTTTTTAATGAATAAGAAATTAAATAAACACCTTATTGTTGATGAGGCAGATTATGGCGCTCACAAATCAAGTCAATCAAAGATACTTATTGATTCATATAACAAAAATATATCAAATACTAAAGTTATGTTAATGACTGGAACAAATGCTGATAGAGCAATGGGTGAATGGCCTATTGACGATACTATTCAAATAACATATCCTGAATTGTTATCTTTAAGATTCAGTTCTACAAAATCAAAAAAGAAATTGATTGATGACTCATTAAAAACTTTTAATTGGGATGATAAGAGAGATAGTATTATATGTCCTATAAATTTCTACCAGGTTGATTATTCTGTTTTAATTGATGAGTGTTTAAAAGAAAAGAAATTGTCTAATGATATGAGAGAAAATCCTAGTCTAAAAGCTATTAATGCTAATCCTATTAAGAACAAACCTTTGTTATTTAAATTATTTTCATCAATGTATGATGGTAAACATCCTCAATTAAATATATCAGATCAAACACAAAATTATTCAGGTGATAAAAGAGTGGAAATGGCTTTCGTAAATGCACCGAACTCAGCGATTAAGATTATAGGTAATGTAGCCCACGATGCTTTAAACAAACACAACGTTGCTGTTCTAACATTATCAGGTGCGTTGAAGTATAAAGGTAAAACATTTAAACAGGAAAATGTTGAAGAATATGTAAAAGATTTTATTAGAGATAACAAAGATAAAAACATTTTAATTATATCTAACATTATGGCTCAAAGATCATTTTCTATTCCAGAAATACAAAATTTGTATTTGATGTATGATGGTGGTCAAGTAGGTTCTACAATACAAAAAATTAGTAGAGTATTAACTGCTGGTTCGGCAGATAAGATTGCTAATGTTATCAGTATGTCGCTTGATCCTAATAGAGAAGATAAGATTATTGACTTTGTTGTCGAGTCTGCTAGATCATTAATTAAAAATACTAAAAATACTAAAACATTAATTCAGGCAATGCAAGAAGTATTGGCATGTATGCCCATATATGAATTTGGTAAAGACGGTAATAGAGTTAAATTAGAAATAGACGAATACTTAGAAAAGGTTGCTTCAAAAAACGGTATGGAAAAAGTGTTTGGTAGAACAGCAGATTTATCTAAAGTAAGTTCAAAAGATATTATGGAACTTGCACGTTCTGGTGGTTATAATTCTACAAAGACAAAAGTATTCAGTAAAGGTAAAGTAAAAGATGTAAAAAGAATGACAAAAAAAATGAGTGCTAATATAAGAGACAATAGACCTGAAAAACTTGCTCGGGCAGCACTTGTAAATATATTTAATAACTTATGGCAATTATCCGTTTACAGTAATAAAAGAAATTTGGTTGAGGCGATTGATTATTGTATTAAAGACAAAGACGCATTATATGGTATTAAAAAATCATTTGGTATTGATCTTAACTTAATTAAGAGATTAAACAATGCAGGTTCTATCAACCAAGAATCCGCTGATGTGTTGATTAATAATTATCATTATAGACAAAAAGAAATAATTAGAAAGAAGACCGTCAATGAGTCATCTTAAACACACTAAAACATCAAAATTATTATTAACATATAAAAATGGTATTATTGATAAAATTTTAAACAAGATACCAGAGTCTATGTTAAAAGATAAGAATGTTATATTTTTTGATCCTTCTATGGGTTCAGGTCAATTGATCGGTGCTATAGAAGAAAAATTAATTGATGTCGGTAATAAAATCAAAGATGTATCCAAAAGGGTATTTGGATTAGAGAACAATAATTTTGATATAAGTATTGCTAAACATAAAAATTATTTACAAGGTAAATATATGAAAGGTAAGTTAACTAGAACAGGATTTGATATGCCAAAAGATATGAAAGATAAATTAACTAAAAACTTTTGTGTTGCTATTACTAACCCACCATATGTAGGTGCTAAACAAACACATCAAAGATTTTATAACGAATTATGTAAGATTGCAGACTTAGTCGTTACCATTCAACCTGCTACACCATATCTTAATAAGAATAAACTTAGAAACCACGAAGAGGTTATGATAGAAAATGTCTTAAAATATAAGACGGACACTATATTTGTGGAGAGTAGAGAAGTTTTTAAAAATGCTACTGTTGAGAACCATTTAGCAATTACAATTACTAATACAACACAAAAAAATAATAGTAATAAATTATCCTCTATAACATACAAAGATGGTAAAACATATAAAAATATTGATATCGAAGATGTAAATATTCATGGTATCGATCCTAAAGTGTTTAATGTACTTAGAAAGAAATTTGATAATTATGTTTCAAAACATGGTTCGTTAGACGATATAACATATTATAAGGAGAAAAAATTTAGAAAAAATATATGTGGTTTACCTAAATTGAGATCAAATATTGGTACAAGAGTTTTTTATTCTTTTATTCCTGATGATGAAAAAAAATGCCAATATTATACAACTGATATTAATGAAGAACGAGATTATGGAATTGAAGTGAAAAGCAATAAACAAATTAAAAATGTTTATACATATCTTAAAACTTATGTTGCAAGATTTGGTCTTGCATTGTTAAAGATCAATCCTAACAATCACACAGGTAGATTTTTTAGAAAAGTTCCTCTTGTTAATTTTGATAAAAAATGGACAGATGAAATGTTAGCAAAAGAATTAAAGATAACAAAAAGTGAAATGAAATTTATAATGAAATTACTAGGTAATTATCATGGTTAATTGGCAACCTATAATAGATAAGGTTAATGAACACGGTTATATGTCTGGTGTTGATAGAATGTCTGACCGAGTTAAAAATACAGGTGAAATATTTACACCAACAACCATGGTTATTAAAATGATTGAAAAATCAGGCATAGATAATTATGGTTTAGGTAAGACCGTTTTAGACCCAGCGTGTGGCGATGGACAGATGTTAGTATCCGCTAAGTGGTTAAAAGTATTACACTTTGGCATGACCGAAGAAAATGCTTTAAAAGATATTTACGGCGTAGATATTATGAGAGATAACGTTGATCTATGCAAAAAGAGATTAGGTGGTGGTAATATCCTTATGGGTAATACTTTAGACCCATACACAAAATTAGAAGAACAGACAGAATACGAACATCAAAAAATGATCGAACTGTTTGGAGGGGCGACTTTACCTATATAGCGTCTCCGTGGTTTCATCACCCTTTATTTTTATTTTTTTTATATGATGGAATCACTTCTTCTAATCTAAAAAGTCTTTAAGTGATCTTCGGTAAGTATAACGAATTTCATATCATGCTTAATACACCATGCGTTTGCAGTTTCCCACTTACGCCTGTTGGTCTCATAAGTTAAAACAGCATTTCTATAAACACGGCTACTTTTTAATTTCTTAACAGGCCGTTGAACTTGATACTTAGGTTTAATCTCAACTATTATTTTCTTATAAGTGCCATCTGGTTGCTTATACTTCATATAGAAGTCAGGAAAGTATCTATGTATTCTATTGTCAATTGATCTATACGGTATTATTAATTCTTCACTACCCCATTCAGCGACATTTTCATTCCTATCACACCAATTGGCAAACTTACGTTCCCAACTAGAACGACAGATTATATTTGTAACATCACCTTTATACTTCTCTGGATTAGTAGGCGTATATTTGCTTTTGTATGGTTTTTTGTCTATGTTTGTTAATTTCTTAAATCTCATATTATTATTTATTTCATTATAAATATATACATGGCAACTGTATTTGATAGACTAAAGGATAAGGCAGGAGATTTTAGAAATAGAAAATCTGTTGACTGGTATAGGGCACAAATTAATAGACTTAAAATTAAGACAAATGCAAGTCAATTAATTAGACAAGGCAAAACAAAAGGATCACCAACTGAAGGTAATCTAAATTTGTTTGGTTATAGTCCTAAGTATGCCAACACATTAAAATATTATGATGTGTTTCCTCTAGTGTTGCCTTTAAGATTTGTACCTGGTGGGTTTATAGGATTGAATTTTCACTATCTACCACCAACTTTGAGATTTAAATTATTAGATATATTACAACGATATACAAACAGTCCAAGGTTTGAAGCAAACAGTAGATTTGTTGTATATTATGATGATTTAAAGAACTTAAAAATAATCAAGCCGACACTTAAAAGGTATTTGTATGCCAAGGCAACAACTCCTTTTTTGAAGATAAATATGGATGACGCTGCTATTGCGGCCTATCTTCCTGTTGCAAACTTTAAGAAAGCAACAGAGCGTAAAGTGTGGGCAGATAGTAGGAGGATGTTATAATGAGAGACACTAAAAAATTAGAAATGCATACACAACAAAAGTTAAAAGAGCATAAAGAAAAAATATTACAAAGAACTTTAGTTAGATCAGTTGAAACTGGTGCTAACGGAACACAAAATTATGTCCTAAAAGAAGGACAGAATGCTGGTAAAATAGCAAAAAGGGATCAATAATGAAACAATGGTTTAATAAACTAATTGATAAACTATTTGGCAAAAGATGTCAATGTGGTAAAAAGGAAAAATAATGGCAATATTCAGACAAGGTGTAAAAATAGGTGGGTTTGATGTAAGAATAGGACTACCTAGAGATAGAGGATTTGATCCTGTTGAAGCACAAAAACGAGTAGATCAAAGTAGAGCAAGTCTTAACAGAAACACCGAAGTCAATAAGTTTAGATCGTTTATTTCTGAAGGTAGTGGATTGGCAAGAACAAATCGTTACATGGTAACTATTAACTTTCCTAATAAACTAATTTCACAAACAGACTTGAGCCAAGAGTTTGAAGAATATCAAATTGCTTCAGACTATACAAATTCATTACACAAAAGTATTAAAGATAGATTGTTTTTTTTCTGTGAGAGTGCTACATTGCCAGGTAGAACAATCGCAGATGAAACAAAAGATGATCTATATGGTCCTGAAAGAAAAATTGCAAGAGGTGTTACCTATGATGATTTAACACTTACATTTTACATGGGACAAGATATGGCTGAACATCAATTGTTTAAGTCATGGCAAAACATGGCAGTTAATCCATATACTTACAACGCTAATTATTATGATGAGTATGTTGGATCAATTGATATATTTCCGTTAGTAACTGTAAAGACAAATCCAGAGTTACAACCACAACCAACTAATAATAACATGCCATCAATTGCTGAAAAGGCAATGTCATTTTTTGGTAAGAGAAGTGAACCTACCTCAAACAATCAATACATGGGTCCTATGGCACATGCAACAGTTGGAAGTAGTTTTGTTCATGTACTTGAAGCATTTCCAAAAACTATTAGTGATATATCAATGAGTTATGGAACAGGAGATTTAGTAAAATTATCAGTTACGTTTTCTTACAGATACAACTTAACTGCTGCTGATTTGGCATTGATCAATGAAGGTAGATATAATGTTGTACCAGGAAAACTACATGGGAACATTGCTAAAATAGACAACTTAGACCAATATGGTAAGTTTGGTTCATTAATAAGAAAATTACCACCTGATATTAGAAGAGCAGGCCGAGACGTTGTCAATATAGCAAAAACAAGATTCCCAACAGGTAAGATATTTGGTGGCAGAGTAACGCCTCCATTCTTCTAATAAATAGAATTATATTATAAAGGAGTTAAATTATGGCAATACCGAAGATTGTGACACCTACTTATGAATGTGAGTTACCATCTACAAAACAAAAAATCAAATTTAGACCGTTTTTAGTTAAAGAGGAAAAGGTTATGTTAGTGGCACTAGAGGCCGATAATGATGATTCTATCCGAGAAGCTTTAGTTAAAATTGTATCTAACTGTATAGACGGTGAATTAGATGTAGAAAAACTACCTATATTTGATTTTGAATATTTGTTTTTAAAGATACGATCAAAGTCAGTAGGTGAGGTTGTCAAATTAAAACTTAAATGTCCAGATGATGAGAAGGTTACAGTTGATTATGAGTTAAACCTCGATGAAATAAAAGTTGAGATTGATCCTAAATCTAAACTTGAAGTACCCTTTACAGAATCATATGGCGTTGTATTAAGATATCCTACAATAAGAGAAGTGATGAAAGATGATGAAACATCCCTACTAAGCCTATCTCTTATTAAAGATTGTCTAAAAATGATATACAATGGCGATGATACTTACTATCGAAAGGACATAACAGACGAGGAGTTTGATGAATGGATTGATACATTAACTAAGGATCAGTTTGATTTACTTGTTAAATGGTTCAAATCAGTGCCTAAAATTGAACATGTTATTAAATATAGTAATCCTAAGTCTGGTAAAGAGTTTAGTTTGAAGTTGTCTGGAACTAAGGATTTTTTTTAGTTTCCCTCAACCATGACACGCTAGAAAATTACTATAGAACTAATTTTGCATTGATTCATCATCATAAATATTCATTAGATGAATTAGAGTCAATGGTGCCGTGGGAGAGGGAGATATACATAGACCTTCTATTAGAAAACTTACGAGACGAAAAACAAAGACTCGATGAAGCAAAAAGAAGTAGAGGATAGACATGGAAGAACAAACTAAAAAAGTAAATTTAGAGTTAGAGATTGATACGTCAACTGTGGACTCTAGTAAAAACAAATATCAAGGTTTAATTGACCTTGCAAAAGCTGTTGACGCATGGAGAATATTTCCTAGATTGTTTTTAACAGTTTACATTATCTTATTATACAAATGTGTCATATGGTACATGAATTTACAAGCACCAACTATGGAACAAAGTGGGTTAATCAGTATCGTTGTAGGTGCTGGCGCTGCCTGGTTTGGTTTATACACAGGAACAAGTAAGAGTAAGAAATAATGGAAATTACAGCAGAGTTATTACAAGTTATAAATGATACAAGTTGGACTGATGGTATTGGTACAATTGTTGTGTTGTTAGTAGCATATGCTGTTTACAAATACATCAATAAGAGGTTCAAGTAATGGTAAGATTAAAACGATTTCAGACATTGTTAAAAGAAAAAAGAGACGAGTTTAAAGGTGAGTCCGATCGTGTTGCAATTGCTGAAGCAGGAACACAATTTTCTAAAAATGTTCAAATAAAAGTTGATGAACAATTTTCAAAAGAAAACAAATCAGGTGATATAAAATTTGATAAGGTATCAAGTGCTGTAAAAAACATTCCAGAACAACTTAGAGGTGATATTGAAAACCTTGAAGATGGATCATACAACGATTTAGTTAGATTTATTAGAAAATATGAAAGACTTTTAAATGAAGTACAAGGTGGAAGATTGTATGATGATAAAGAACAAGAGTATATCAAAAAAACAGTTGAACCAGTATTACTTGAAATAACAAATTTAAAAGGTCCTATTGCTCGGGCTGCATTTGCCTTTGAAGACTTTAAATCACAATTCAAACCTCTAAAATTAGCAGATAGATTTTTAGGTGAACTTCCTATCATAGGTGATATGATAAGAGATAGATTACAAGCAAAAGGTGAGGCAGATAGAATGGCTAAATCTGTAGGATTGAGAGCTGCAAAAGAAAGAACTAGAGGTGAACTAAAAGAGGCTGCTGAGACAAGAAAAGGTATATCTCAACCAGAATCACCAATTAGTTTTGCAGATGACAAGTCATCAGGAAGTGTAGGTGGCGCACTTGGTGATCTTGCTAAAAATGCTTTTATGGGAAAAGGATCCGAAGAGTCACAAAAAGAACAGGCAAATGTAAAACAAAGAGAACTTAATATTTTTGAATCAATTATGCAAAACACAGAAAGAACAAATGAACTGTTAGAAGAATTGACTGAAGCAACTGAAGAAGGTGATGGTGGTAGTGGAATATTACAAGCATTAGGAATACAACAACTACTTAAAGGTGGTAAAGGTATTATCGGTAAGGCAGGAGCTACAGCTGCAAGCTTATTTGGTCTTAATAAGTTTAAAAATATGTTTGGCAAAAACAAAAACATGGAACAGAATAACAAGAAACAGAGGAAGAATAAGAAATCAATGAAAAAGGGTGCTGGAAAAGCAGCTGGTAAGTTTGGTAAGGCAGCTCTTCGAGGACTTAAATTCATTCCAGGTATTGGTCTTGTTGCGGCTGGGGGAATGGGATTATATGATGGAGTAAAAGGATTTAATGCTGACGAAGACGCAAGTTTTGGTGAAAAACTAGGCAACGCTGGTAGTAGTATATTGAGTGGATTAACATTTGGAATGCTTGGGCAAGACTCAGATGAGATCGCAGCTGAAAGTGAACTTTCAGATAGTGATATTTCAAAAGCACTAGATACACCCAATACAACTGCTAGAAAACAAAGTCAAAGTGTAGGATTAGATCAAGTATTTCAAATTAATGCAGAAAAAGTTATGTTAAAGGCAAACTCAATGAGACAGTTGCAGAATGAAAATGAAGTGATAAGACGTGATATGACAACAGGTCAAAATGGTGCAGTAAACAATTCAGTTACAAGTCAAGTTATAAACAATGCCAAGAGTACATTTATGGGACCTAGACTAACTTCAACAAATCCTAGAAACGTTGTTAAATCAGTATTTTAATCTCATTTTTCACATATAAATATACAAGAGGTTAAAAATGATTGTAAAAAGTTATCCATTAAACGTAGAAGACACAGACGGACATTATATCTTATTTACCATATTTGAAAGGGCCGAACAAGTATATAAGTATGGGTTTAAAGGTGATACAAATGTTGAACAGGCACAGTTTGTCAATTCTGAAATTAAAAATCAATCTGTTAGTAGATTGCTAAAAGAAAAACAAAAAAGACTTAAAGCAGGAGCACCTATAGAAAATATTTACACTAAAAGAGGCCGAACAACAATATATGGTGCTAGAGGTAAGGCTAGAAAAGATAGTGACACACCAGTAGGTGCTATATCAATATACACACCTAAATCCATAAGTGTAAATCACAAATCAAATTATTCTGATGAAGCCATAACTGGTCTTGGAAATGCACTACAAGTAATTATTGACAATGAGAGTGGTATAAAGGGAACTGGAAAGGCTTTATTGGGTCTTGGTAGAACAGTTGCTGGTAGTCTTGCTCAATTAGGTGGTACAGGAGGTGGTTTACAATCATTAACAGGAACAGCAGTTAATCAAAGTCAGGCTGAAGTATTATTTACAGGACTAGATTATAGAACGTTTAGTTTTGATTTTTCATTTATGCCATCAAATGCTAAAGAGGCGCAGACAGTGGATGATATAATAAACATGTTCACTTATTACATGCTACCAGATAGAAAACAAAACAATGCTATGACATATGCATTACCAGCAGAGTTTAATTTGAAATACATGTATAGGGGAAGACAAAACAACTATATTCATAAGGCCTTAACACTTGTGTTAGAGAACATGGATATTAAATACGGTGGTGAGAAGTTTGCCACATTTAGAGGCAATGATCATGGTGCTCAACCAGTTAAAACAGATGTAACATTAACATTTAGAGAAGTTGAAATTGCAGATAGAGCAACTTTATATAAAGGCCTTGAAGGAGTTACTAATCAACAAATTAAGAACGATAAGGCTATTGCGTTGGCTGAAACCAAAGAAATTGAAGATCACATAAACAATCTCAGTGATTATGGGGCAGGAGGAGGTTAATATATGGAATATTTTAACACATTACCGAAAATTGCTTACGACTTAGAAGGCAAGAATGAATTTAATCTTATCACAGATATATTTCGTTTCTTCAAAGTAAGAGACGGCATTGTTGATGAGGTAGTTCTGTTAGACAAGTATGAAGTAAAAGATGGTGAAACACCTGAAATGGTTTCATATAGATTTTATAATTCAGTTTATTATCATTGGGTAGTCATGTCAGTAAACAAAATCAAATCACGTTACTATGACTGGCCGATGAGTCAAGTGCAGTTTAGTAAATACTTAACAGACAAATACGAAAATCCAGGTGCAATACATCACTATGAAATAGATCAGTTAAGTGGTCCTACGGCGTCACTTGATAATTCACATGTAATAGAAGTCAATGCAGATTATCCTAATGCGTATCCTGTATCAAATAGAGAGTACGAAGAACGACTACAAACAAAAAAAAGATTAATCAAAATACTAAATCCTGAATACTTGGAAGACTTTATTCAGGAGTATCAACGGATCATAACTAGATAATGAAATGGCAAAAACAACTTACACAGATAACAATCTAAAATTTGCTGATGATTTTCGTCTAAGCAATATTGTTCTTTACAATTACAAAGGCGATGCTTTAGATATTACCGAAGATGTAGTTACAATCAACATATACGAGAGTATTGACAATCACACACTATCAGGTTCAATTACATTTGTAGATCAACGTGCCACTGTTGAGCAGTTTCCTATTATTGGAAAAGAGTTTGTTGAGTTTAAGGTAAGAACACCTGTTGAGACAGAAACAAATAGTGAAATAGATTTTACAAAGCATAAAATGTATGTTCACAACATTGCCGCTCAATCAATAGTAACACATAGAAATCAAGTATTTGTGCTTGACTTTATATCAGCAGAAGCAATACGAAGTACAAGAAAACGAGTGAGTCGTGCCTTTACAGGTTCATACGACAAGGCCGTTTCAAACATATTTAAATCTGAATGGGGTATTGGTAGTCACAAAAGATTGTATGTAGAACCAAGTTCAGAAAATAAAAAAGTAGTTATACCTAATTTAAGACCACTGGATGCCATAGAGTTCTTATCAACAAGAGCATTATCAAACTACACAAACACACCATCATTTCACTTTTATGAAACAACAAGAGGTTTTCATTTTAGATCATACGATAGTATGATGAAAGATGTATCAAGTGGTTCACCATTAGAAACAGATGTAACTTATGAGTTAGCAACCTCAGACGTGCCAAATCCATCTAATCCAAACAATCCTGATATAACAGCATTGTTTAGAGTCTATTCACATGAGTTCTCAAACAACACAGACTCATTAGAAGAATCAACCGATGGTGTATTTTCAAACACAGTATTGGCACATGACACATATAACAAAACAATTACAAAAACAGAATTTAACTATGCCTCAGACTATTACAAGTTTCCACATTTAGAAAATCAAAATGTAGAGGAAGAGTTCGCAGTAAAGTATAGTGCATTGCCATTATCAGCAGCCGATCCATCGGAGAAAGCTACCAACAAATATGGTCGTTATTCACTCTATAGCGACTTTACAGAAGGAAAAACGATGGTTACGAGCAATACATCAAATATTCACAACAACGTAATGGCGAATGGATATGAGACAAATAGAATAGTGCCATACAGAAATCACTTAAAACGTGTATTAGATGTAATAAAACTTGAAATGACCGTGCCAGGTAACACAACTTTGAACGTAGGTCAAGTCATAAATGTAAAAGTGCCATCATATGCACCAGCAGTGTATGAACACGCAGATAAGCGATATAACATATACCTATCTGGCCGATACTTAATAACAGATTTAAGACATCATTTTGACCTAGATCAAGGCAAACATAGAACAATAATGACCGTATCAAAAGAAACACTTGCCACACCATTAGAAACGTCATTAGATCAGTTTACCTTTCAAAAGACAAATGAGAACAGATTTGCTACGCAGACAGGCGATGAACCTGAAATCGCAGAACCAGTTGTAGATATTAAAAATCAATCAGTTGTGCCAGTAGAACAAATAGAGAACAAAGACGTACCTGCCACATTTACAAAGGTGGAAGACTTAGTAACAGATGTACCAGTTAAAAAACCAGTAGTTAAAAAGGCAGTAGTTAAGAAATTTGAACCATTTCCTGAACTTTCAAGCAACATGTACTCAACCACAGGCACAATAGAAGAACGAAAACAACAATGGCGTAAGTACAAAAAGGCCTTAGTTGAAGCAGAACAAAATAAGACAGTATCACAAGAGGAGATCAATTATCGTATAGAAATGATGTTGTCAGAAAAACAATCCATTCAAAATGCAGAAAAACTTGTGGATATAAGACGACAACAAGCAAAACTACAAGGTACAACATTTACAACAAAAGATGAACTAAATCTACTTAGTGAAAGAGATGCCAGCAGTGCTGCTACAAGAGCATCCGAACTTGCCAAGGCAGGATATACGGAAGATTCATTAACACAGGCCTTAAAAGATAAACTTAGACCAAATAACAAACTGGCAGATAAACAAGGCACATTAGACGAATACATAGACAAGGCTAAGAAAGGAACATCAGGTATTATATAAAAATGAACAAAACTTCAAGCATTCTTAGAGAAAGCTCAGAAAAATTTTTTAGAGACATATACCAAGGCCTTATCAAAGCCAATATGTACACAATATCTAAGAAATTAGAGATATTTACAGAATATCTATCAGACATATGCCAACAAACGACAGAATACATGAAAGAAAGACTTTGCCAGAGAGAATATGAAACAAAAACGACACAAAGCGTACACAATAGAGGCCTAGATATAGTTGCTTCGCAACCGCCGTTGTCGATATCATGTTTTTACACACTAAAAAAAGACCAAAATAAATATGAATCAGAGCAGGATATAAGACAGACATTTATCGGAATTTTCTGCCAAGGCCTGCTGAAAGGAAATGAAAATGCCAAATAACTTCTTAGGCCACGATGGTTTCATATGGTTTATAGGCGTAGTCGAAGATAGACAAGACCCAACAAAGACCGGCCGTGTAAGAGTGAGATGTTTAGGTTATCACACAGACGACAAGACGGCCTTGCCTACTTCAGATTTGCCATGGGCATCTGTTATGTTACCGATTACTTCTTCAGGTATATCTGGCATAGGACAAACTCCTCTCGGCCTTGTTGAAGGGTCGTGGGTGATTGGTTTTTTTAAAGACGGCCAAAGTTCGCAAGAGCCAATTATACTTGGTTCATTGCCAGGCCAACCAAGTGAATACGGCCATCCTAATAAAGGGTTTTATGATCCAAACACGGCCGAGGGATTGTATTTTGATGGTTCACTACAAGAAGGAGAAGGCCAACGTAAAGTGTCAGTGTATCCTAGATACATAGATGAACCTGACAGTAATCGTTTATCAGTTAACGAAGTAGAACACAGCAGTATAGAGGCCAGAGAGTTGGCACGAATTACAAACATTCCAAGTGCGGCCTTTGAGGAAGTTAACAATGCCAAAGACGAGGCCTTGGTTGCTTCAAGTGGCACGGCCTTTGATACACCTGAAAACACATACAGCGCAGAATATCCTTTTAATCATGTATATGAATCAGAAAGCGGCCATCTATTAGAATTTGATGACACGGCCGCAAGTCAGCGTGTACATCTAAGACATAACAACAACACAGGCATAGAGTTTACTGGAAATGGCAATAGAGTTGACACAATTTCAAATGATCTATACAGTATTACAACCAATGACTCATATGCATATATAAACGGCCATAGTACCACCACCATTAACGGCCGACACAAATTGTATATTAACTCTAGTGGTAACACAGATAACAACTATGATATACAGATAGGGCCAAATGCCAATATTAATATACAAGTAGACCAAGGCAATATTAATCTTGTTACAAAAGACGGTAATATCAATATGAACAGTGCATCTGACTTTAATCTATTAGTCAATGGCAACATGACCACTAAGGTAAAAGGATATGTAAAAACAACAATAGAAGGCAAGAATCCAGACACAGAACTAGGCCTTGAAGAAGTGGTAACTGAGAAGATCAAAGTAACAGGTAAAACAATAGACTTGAACTAAGGGTAGGGCCATGTTAGGTTACGGACTTAACTAGTATCTTTACCTTAATCTATAACACTCCAGAATAAGAGATAAATCTCAATAGAAATTCATCTATTTTGATATTGGAAATTTTCTCGGATGTATTTTTTCGTGCCAGAGTCGGCACTGCTTATTGACATATTATACATATATGATATAATATAGATATGGCAAAGACATTTGATAAAACAAGATATTACTTAAAAGATAAACGTTGTCCTAAATGTAGGTCTCGTTTAAGAAGGCCTAAGACAATATCAGGACATAAGGGAAAACCTTGTATTACATCTGTTTGTGTTAGATGTGATCATTTTGGTAATAAGAGACGATATTCAAAAGAGTATTATATAAAATGGCGGGCTCAGAATAGTGATAAGTTAAGAGAGTATCAAAGAACTTATTATACAACTGATAAACATAGAAAACGTAACAGTGTTAATGCAAAAAGAATTAAACAAAGGTTTATTGATAAATCACAAAGAAAGGCCATACAAGAGTTTTACTTACATTGTCCTAAGGGATATGAAGTAGATCATATTGTGCCATTAAATGGTAAAACAGTTTCAGGACTACATGTTATACAAAACTTACAATACCTTAAAATATCTCACAATCGTTCTAAGTCTAACTCTTTTTCTTAGTAGTTGCACGATTACAGACTTTTCCTTTGATAGGTCTAATGTTTCGTTTCGATGGAGTGTCAACTATTGACGTTTCAGGTAATATGGCACCTGTGGTGATATAGTGTAATGTTAATGGACTATTAGGGAAATATGA
>Ga0213865_10000482_pt1 | contig 27167 bp, 24 predicted proteins | sample PICome_6_FD_160100 | JGI IMG/M metagenome (GOLD analysis project Ga0213865, IMG submission 160100) | Coastal seawater microbial communities near Pivers Island, North Carolina, United States - PICO282 | ecosystem: Environmental > Aquatic > Marine > Coastal | place: USA: North Carolina...
AAGAATACACGAGCCGGTCCTGTTCTTATCCTTAGGGCCATAAAAAAACCAATTATTTATTGAGAATCCTATGCCAAAATATCATCACTCTGACATTTTAAAAAAATACTTTTTTGCTTGGAATTTAATACTGGCCTATACTTTTTTATCTGTTTTAAGTACTCTAACTGTTGGTGCAGAAGAGGCTGATAATCTTTCTATAAATGATACATTGGCTGGAGAGCCTCAAAAAATACAACCATATATCAAAGAGACAATTAAAGACTGGAACCTTAAATGTATTGCACCACAGAATTCCATAGAACGTTGCGAAGCAAACCAGATAATATTTAACGATAAAAAACAACCAGTTGCCGAGATTTCAATATTTAAACTATCAGACAATCAAGTAGCCGAGGCCGCGGCAACCGTTATCGTACCTTTAGAAACTATTCTTTCTGAAGGATTGATTTTGGCCATACAAGACTTAGAGCCAAAAAAATATCAGTTCAAATTTTGTAATAGTCTTGGCTGCTATTCACAAATTGGATTGACTAATGAAGAAGTAGAGGCGCTCAAAAATAAAGAAAGAGCTTCCATCTATTTAAAACATATATCTTCAGGTGATCAGCAAGTAATTATTCCTATTTCTCTAGTTGGTTTCATGAAAACATTTTCTAAAGTAATAAAACCCTAACATTCTAAGTTTTGTGCATCTCCAAAAAATCTATAACAGATTTTGCGGCCACAGTGCCTGAATTTTCCCCACCAACGCTCAAAAGGTCTAAAGATTTTCGCATTGCTGTTTTTTGACCAATCGGATCTTCTAGCTGATTTACCAAGGCTTGAAAAATCTTATCAGGCTTACAATTGCTGCCAATAAATTCTGGAATAGTATGCTGTTCGGAAATTAAATTCACGAGGTTCACACTCTTAACGCTTACTAACAGCCGAAAAACAAGTCTTGATAAAAAACCCATATCGTAAGCGATAACCATTGGTGTTGCAGTAGATGCCAATTCTAAAGAAACTGTGCCTGACGCTGCTAATGCAATATCGCAAGAAGCGAATACTACACGTTTTAGTTTCTGAAAATCATTACTTGAAAGATCATCCTTAGTTACCACAATTATATTGTTGCCCCACCTCTGCAAATTTTCTACCACAATATGTTCGACTGCAGGGGCTACTACAGTAACTATCCTAGTATTTAATTTTTGAGAAATCAGCAGTGAAGAAACATTTTTAAAAACGGGCATTAAACGATCAACTTCAGATATTCTTGAACCAGGCAGAAATGCTACAAGGGTATCATTTTCGCCTATTTTATGTTGTTGCCGAAATTTTTTTACTAAACTTGGTTCTGGCAAATTTTCATTTGCCACTGGATGCCCAACAAAATCGCAACTTATGCCTTCCCGTTGCATGTAAGGTGGCTCAAATGGAAACAATGCTAAAATATGATCTACATAACCAGAAATTTTTTTTGCTCTATTGGGGCGCCAAGCCCAAACGGTTGGTGCAACGTAGTGGATAGTATTTATGAATAATTTTTTACGAACCATTTTGGCAACCCGCAAAGAAAATTCCGGCGCATCAATCGTAATTAGTACATCGGGTTTAAGTCGCAGTATGTCGTCTACTGTATTTTTAATTCGTTTTTTCAGAAAACTGTATTTGGCTAAAATCTCGCCGATACCCATAACCGCTATTTCACTTATTGGGAATAAGCTAGTCAGGCCTTGTTCTTCCATTAAAGGACCACCTACGCCACAAAAGTCCAATTCATAGGGAGCACAGCTTTTTAAACCAGCCATTAATTCAGCTCCAAGCTTATCACCCGAAGGTTCACCCGCAACTAAATACACTTTCATTTTTCCCGCTCCTTAACGATAAATGATAATGAAAGCTCTTCGCACAGTCGAAAACATTCGTCCTGGTCTAGTACAATAACTTTACCAGGAGTTATAATAATTGAAGCCAACTTTGCATCGTATACTTGACGGATTGTTTCCGGCCCTATTGTAGGCATGTCCACGCGTAAGTCCTGGTTTATTTTTTCTCTTTTTACGAAAACACCTACTCCTACTCGCCTTAGAGCAATAGAGGTATCGCGAACATAGCCAAGCAGCTGTTCTGTGCCTTGAACCGTTTCAATACCTAAAACCTGTCCAGCCTCGACAACTATCGACTGGCCTATGTCAAGACAACTTGTTCTTTCTAAAATTTCATCAGCACGCTTAACATCCTCTACATTTAAGGTATCTAGAGAGCCACTATAAACCCCTGCTTTTAATGTTAAATTCCTCACTACTTCATGTGCCCCAATGGGAGTAATATTTGCCTCAAGGAATAATGAAATAATGTATTTTAAAAGTGTATCATCACCTTGTTGCATGGCATTAAAAATTAAATGAGACCTTGTTTTTGAAAACTCGTCAAATTTTGTCTCATCCAATAATGGTCTTTTCATATCGCCAACCATGACAACGCTACGAATACCACGGGCATTTAAATCTTCAAAAAAATAACCTAGCTGATTAAAATTATGAAACTTAGCACGGTCACTCAGAGAACACGGCATCCCCTCAAACCCTATAACGTATGGATCAGAAAGTTCTTCATAAACTATTTTTGGTAAAGTACCTCCACCAGCTATGATTGCAACATTCTTATAATTTTTCATATTATTTTATCTAGGGGTAAGGAAAGACCTATCACTGTGGCCTAAAACAAAACTTACAATTTTTTCTACGTATTTGCTTTCACTATCATCTGTTAGCTTTTGAGCCCGGTCCTGGAAAGTACCATCTCCCTGTGAAAGAGTCTGAAATGCTGCCCTTAATGCCATAATATCAGCTCTAGGAACTCCTTTACGTTTTAAGCCTACCAGATTTAAACCATCTAATTCACCCCTGGGAGCTTGAACCAATCCGTACGGGATCACATCATTAGTGACCATTGTTACTGCTCCGATTATAGCTCCCTCACCTATCCTGACAAATTGATGTACTCCACTTAATCCACCAACGATGACATTATCTTCTATTATGCAATGCCCAGCTAACGAAGCATTATTTACTAAAATGACATTATCTCCAACTTGAGCATCGTGCGCTATATGACACCCGGCCATGAATAGTCCGTCATTGCCAACTTTCGTTATTCCACCACCACCTTTAGTTCCTACGTTTATGGTGACATGCTCTCGAATTTGATTTCGATTTCCTATTTTTAAACTAGTACTTTCACCATTGAATTTTTTGTCTTGCGGTATCTCCCCCAAGACAGCAAAAGGGAAAACTGTGTTTTCATCACCCAAGAAGGTATCTCCCTTGATGACAACATGACTTTTCAATTCGATATTTTTTCCTAACCTAACTTTACTTCCCACAAAGCAAAAAGGTCCAACGGAAGTTCCTTCACCAATTTCCGCTCCATCTTCAATTATGGCGCTAGCATGGATATTTACATTTTCCACCATTATACCTCGGTATTATTCAAATCCATCATAGCAGAAAATTCTGCTTGAGCTGCCATTTCACCATCAACACTAGCCTCTCCGTAAAATTTCCATACTTTACCACCAGGTTTCCCCCTTAAAGTATTTAAATTCATGGTCAATTGGTCGCCAGGAGTTACTTTTCTTCTAAACTTACAGTTATCGATTGCCATAAAATATATAAGCATATTTTTATCTGCCAAATTCAAACCGACTCCAACCATTACAGCAGCCGTTTGTGCCATTGCCTCTACTATCATAATACCCGGCATAATTGGAGTAGTTGGGAAATGTCCCTGAAATTGTGGTTCATTAAATGTTATATTTTTTATACCAGTGGCTTTATTAAAACCATCTATATCAACTACTTTGTCGACCAATAGAAACGGATACCGATGCGGCAGAATGCGCTTTATTAAATCAATATCTGCAATTCTGTTATCATCACTCATAAAAGTTCCTTCTCATTGGAATATTATACAGGATTTATTTCACATCAAAACGACCTCTCAAAGGTTGGTCTAGTTAGTCAGCGTTCTTAGTCCCGTCTCCTAACTTATCATTTATTAACACTATTGCCCTCTCAGTAATATCGATCATCGGATTGGATAAAACTATGTTACGTCTGTCAATTATTACGGATGCTTTATAACTCAGCATTATTTCTTGTAAAAACGGGACAGAAAGCTGCAGTAATTTATTTATATTTTCGTCGCGAATTTCAAAAAGCGTATTTTCCAACGCCGCGTGTTCTTTTCGAATAGCATTCGCTCTTTCGTCAAATTCAACTGCTAATTGTCTAAATTCGTCCGCAGCAAGAGTTTTACGCAATTCTACTAGGCTTTGTTCTTCAGATTCTAGGTTATTCTGTATGATTGTATTACTTTCAATTAGTTCGCTCTGCGCGTTTTCAAATTCTTTAAATATGCGCTGCCCATATTGCGTCTCCCTCGCAATTCTCGATATATCTATTGTTAGTACACTAGAAAAACTGGCTTCACCAATATCCGTTTCCTGCGCAATAGTAATTGCTGGACAATAAACGGAAAAACAAAAAAGAATACAGAGGAGCCGCATTTTCAAAACTGGGTCCTGATCGTAAGATCAAAATTTTGCTCCCTATCAAATGTTTCCTTTTGTAGTGGTCGTGAAAAATTAAATCTGAGTGGCCCAATAGGTGTCTTCCAGAATAAAGAAGCACCAAGGACACTTCGCCAGGAACCATCTTCATAAATAACATTCTCATTAATTTTATCTAACGACCACAAGTTACCTACATCAAAAAATATCCCACCATCGACCCCATATTCTTCAGGAAGACCCAACGAAAATTCGGCTTCTAGTCTTAGTACTGCAAAGGTATTACCTCCTAAGGCATCGTTTATAACTTCGCCTTCGCCGACAATTTCTCTTGGACCTATACCGCCGGGTTCAAAACCTCTCATTAATGCTGAACCAAGAAAAAAACGGTCTGTTACTCGGCTATCACCATAATTCAAGACCCCTCCCTCGAGCGTGCCTTTTAGTAAAACCTCTTCGTTTAAAATTTTTCTCTGTAACCTCGCCAACGCACTTGTTTTTGAGCTCTCGCCATCGCCAGTAAACCCAGACACTTCTTGAGACACTCTAAACAACATGCCAAAGTTTGGATCTAATCCATCACGCAATGTATTGTAAGTATATGCAACTTTTGAATATGCTCTCTCCTCTTGTCCCATATTCACTTCATTTTGAATAATATTTCCAACATTTACTGGATCCCTGAGTTCTGTCTCATTGTATCCTATGCTCACAGAGATATTACTATAATCACTAATTGGAAAAGATACTTGAGGTGAGACATCCAGGATAGTTGTATCGTAATTAGAGTTCTCTTTCTCAGTTTCTGTGAACTTACTAGAAAACCCAAGACTTAAACCCGGAGACAAAAATTCTGGCTCTATAAAGTCTAGAGAATATGTCCGACTACCAACACCCGAATTATATTTCAGGCGAAAGTCTTGCCCTCTACCCAAGAAATTTCGTTCCGCATACTCCAGTAGAAGACCAAAACCTGAGCTGGTGGAATAAGATCCCCCCAAACTAACAGATCCAGTTGGCTTCTCTTTTACCGAAACATCAACAATTACAGAATCTTTTGCTTTCCCCTGGCGAGCTGAAACATCGACAGTTTCAAAAAAACCTAGAGAACGTATGCGATCAGTTGCTTGTCTAATACGTCGTGCAGAGAAGGGGTCCCCCTCAGCAGCCCGGAATTGTCTCCGAATGACTTTGTCTAAAGTAGCAGTGTTACCGGCTATATTTATTCGCTCGAGAATAACACGTGGCCCGCGATCCATTACGTAGTTTACGTTAACGGACAAAGAAGAGCTGTCCTTCGTAACTTCGGGCTTAACCCTAATAAAATCAACACCATTTCTCAAAGCTAAACGCTCTATTCTTTCAACATCAAGTTCAACAATCTTAGCAGAGTATGTTGAACCCTTTTTTACCTTTAAGATTTCAGAATATTCATCGACGTTTAATTCTTTTAGGCTGGTTTCGACAGCTACATCTCCCACAGCGAATTGTTGGCCTTCAGTTATATTAAAGACCAGGAAATACCCATCCCTCTCCTCTGTAAGTTCTGCGTTGACTGAATTTACTAGGAAATCTACAAAACCTCGTGAAGTATAAAAATCTGTCAGAACTTTTTTATCATACTCTATTCTTTCCTCTACAAATGTATCGGATCTTACGAATGTTCGAAAAAGACCGGCTTGTTTTGTGGATAGAACACGACGTAACCGTCGGTCAGAAAAAGCCCTATTGCCTACAATTCCAATTTTTTCAATTTCAATTACGCCACCTTCAAAAATCTCAAAAATTAAATCTACTCTGTTTTCTGGCTTTCTAATTACTTTTGGATTAACTCTTGCCGCTAAACGTCCCATTACGGCATACGTTTCTGCAATATTTTTTCGATCCTGTTCAACCGTTTGAGCATCCAACACATATTTTTCCTTGGATTTTAATACCTTTTCTAGAGCGGCATCCTCAACACGTATATTGCCCTCGAAATAAATTCGATTAATAGTGGGGTACTCAACGACAATTACTCTTAGCAAACCATCATCTTCGTCAAACTCTACACTTTCGAACAACCCACTTTTAAAAACTCTTTGATATGCCGCATTAATTTCATTAGCCTCAAAATTCTGGCCCTCCGGTAAAGAGATAAGCGACTTGATTGTATCAGTCTCAATTCGTTGATTGCCAACTATCTCTATTTCTGAAATCGCAAATGTTTGAGCCAAAAGAATGCTTGGAAATGATAAGAACAAACATGCAGGTAAAGCAAAAATGATGTAAAAAAGTTTTTCTCTCAATTTCATAGGATTTCCCAGGTATTTCTTTTTAACCCCACTATTTGACTACCTACAAAAATTTATCATGTCAAAGGCAATCAAATCCAATTTTCAAAGCATAAAATAAAATTAGTACAATTCAGCAATAATAATCATTAAAAATGGCAAACATCATGAAAAACAAAACCAAAGCAAGCCCAGTCGTCATAAGAATGCTCAATGCTTTTTGGTTTGGAGGTTTCTTGAAAATTGCCTCATAACCATAAAATACCAGGTGGCCTCCGTCCAGAACTGGGATAGGTAGTAGATTCATAAAACCAATTGCGGCTGAGAATAATGCCAAAGTTTGAACAAAACTTTGGATCCCTTCCCTTGCCATATGAGAAGATATTTCCGCTATTTCAACTGGGCCAGATAAATTACAGGTACTAATATTGCCTGCCACTATATGGTAAAGTCCATTAATTGAGGAAGTGATTATCGAGTAAGTCTGAAGAATTGCAAGTTGAACTGCTTGATGGACCGGGATTGGCTCTGTAAGCAAATCGAAGGGGTATATCGAGCCAATTATTCCAATTCTCCATTTTGTTATAAAACCACCTTCAGGTTGAGGTATGTCCTCTCTTTTAGGAATAATTGTCGTTTGAAATATTTTTGCGTCGCGCCACACCGTGAGGCCGATAGAAGATCCAGAGGATTTTTCAACCGCCTCTTTCAATTCATTGAATTTATTAATTGGCTCACCGTTGATTTCTAAAATAACATCACCTGCATTCAAATTTGCTTCTACAGCAGCCGAGAGCGGGACTAAGCCCGAAACACGTGGAAGATCTATTGGCGGGCCAACTACAAAATATATCTCTCCATCTCTTCTGATTTCATAAGTAATTGAATTTGGATCATCATATTCGATATACTCTAGTATCTCACTTACGCTGCTAGCTGAGCCAATTTTATAACCGGAAATACTTATAATTTCATCACCTTGTTCAAGCTGATTAACAAATGGTAATGGGTTTATTTTACTTACGGTCAGCGGCTCTCGCACCTGCCCTACCGATACGAACAGAATGAAAAATATGGCTATAGAGAATATGAAGTTAAATATCGGTCCTGCCGCGACTGTCGCAGTGCGCGCCCAAAGTGGTGCACCATGCAAAGTTGTTCGCAAATCGTTTTCATCGAGTGCTTTTGAACGAAAATCCGCATGACTACTTGATATGTTTGCATCACCCTTAAATTTTACAAACCCACCAAATGGAATTGCAGCGATCTGCCAAGTAGTTCCATTCTTGTCGACACGGGATAAAATAACAGGTCCCATACCTACGGAAAATACATCAGCCTTGATTCCAGACCACTTACCCACAATGTAGTGACCGTACTCATGCACAAAAACAATTATAGATAAACTCACAATAAATGAGACGACAGGGTGCAAAATTCCACCAAAATAGGGAAAAACTTCCAAACCTTTTCTAGCTCCCCTGCATCTGAATTAACTCTGCCGCAAAATTTCGTGACAATGAATCAATATCAAGAATATTACTTAAACAAATTTCCGTTTTATGGCAGTTTTTCAAATGGCAAATTTCAGTAATAGTTTTTTCAACAATAATGGACATTTCTAGAAAACCAATTTGTTTTGCTAAGAACCCATCAAGTGCAGTTTCTTTAGCAGCATTGAATACAGCTCCAGATATACCCCCTAACGCCATCACGTCATATGCCAAACTGATTGCAGGAAAACGTTCTTTATCTGGCGCTATAAATGTAAGAGGACTACTTTTTGTAAAATCTAACTTTTCTAACGGCAATGTTTTACGATTTGGGTAGTTTAGGGCGTAGCCAATAGCATGGCGCATGTCTGGCGGACCTAAATGAGCCAGCATACCGCCATCGCAGAAGCCCACTATTGCGTGGACTAGAGACTGTGGATGCACAAGAACCTCAATTTGCTTTGCCGTCAGATTAAAAAGCTCTTTTGCTTCAATTACTTCCAAGGCCTTATTAAACATCGATGCGCTATCAATAGTAATTCTTTGACCCATGTTCCAATTTGGATGGGTTGATGCCTGCTCAGGGGTAGCCTTGGCTATTTCCTCAATTGTCCAATCACGGAACGCACCACCGGAGGCAGTTAAAATAACCCTTTCGATCGAGTTAACATTCTCTCCATGTAGCGCTTGAAAAATAGCAGAGTGCTCGCTATCAACTGGTATTAATTTACAATTGTTTTTAAAGGCCGTTTTTTTTACCAGATCCCCCGCTGCAACCATACTTTCCTTATTTGCCAGCGCTAAATTCGCCCCATTTTCCAGTGCAATCAATCCTGGCTCAAGGCCTGCAGCACCAACAATAGCTGAAAATGCCAAATCACACTTTCTAGACGCACTTTCGAGCAGTGCTGCTCTACCTGTCCCAATGTTGATTTCGGTATTGCTTAAAGCATTTTTTAATTCTTTAAATTGATCATTGGTTGCAGCCACAATGGCCTGAGGTTTGAATTCTAAAGCTGCCTTGATAAGTAAATCAATGTTTGAACCTGCAGTTAACACCACAATTTCATAGGACTCTCTATCACGGGAAATTAAATCAAGAGTATTTTGCCCAACCGAACCTGTAGCTCCAAAAATAGAAATTCTTTTTTTATTCATGAAAATAGAGGTTCCAAAATACCACAAATTAATATTGCGACAATAATACCATCAAATCTGTCCAGAAAACCACCATGTCCTGGAATAATATTTGAACTATCCTTCACCTTACATTTTCTTTTCATAAAGCTTTCGAACAAATCACCAACTTGTGAGCCAAAAGAGAGTATGATTGCAAATAAAAATAAAGTCTGGGCGTTAAGTGTAAAATCCGTAAAGGCATTAAGTTCCATGAAAAAATAAGTGCAAAGGAAAGCCCCTGCCCAACCAGACAGGACTCCTGCCCAAGTTTTATTCGGAGAAATACTAATAAAAAATTTTGGACCACCAATTAACCGACCGCCAAAATAACCAAATGTATCTGTCACAATTACAAGAAAGACGACCCATGAAACAAATAAAATTCCAAAATCACTCCGGAGTTCTATGATATAGAAACCGCCTAAAATTATAATCAGAGAGTATAGTGCACCCAAAAGCTTTTGAGTGCTCATTAAAAAGTACTGGCATATCAAGGAAACTGCTAAAATACTCAATGATAATATCCAAAAATCTGCATAAGTTAAGAATAAGATGGTTATCAAAGCAGCAATTGACGAATATATTGGAGCTTCCAAGAATAATGGACTCTGCATTTTGGCCAATTCGTAATGCATAACGAAGACCAAACCAGCTACAGTAACTAGCAAGAATAGCCCACCGAAAAACATTGCTAAAAAACCTGCTAATCCCAAAACACTAGCTGAGTATAGGCGAGACGGTAAGTCACTCCATCGCGCCACTGTCATGAAGCTAGCAAACCGCCGAAACGACGCTTCCGAGAACCAAAAATAGATACAATTTCTTGAAAATCTCTTACTGTAAAATCTGGCCACAAAGTTTTAACGAATTCATATTCTGCATACGCCGATTGCCATAACAGAAAATTAGATATTCTAGCTTCTCCAGAAGTTCTAATAACAAGATCAGGATCCGGAAGTACATACGTATCAAGATAACGAGCCAAAGTTTGTTCATTAACTTTGTCTGGATTAAGTTTACCCTTCGCAACATCCTGCGCCATTCGCCTACTAGCTCGAGCAACCTCATCTCTTCCACCATAATTGATTGCAACGGTTAGGTTAACGAGTGTATTTTTCGAGGTCATCTTTTCCAGCTCATCCATCAATTGGACTAACCTTGGCTCCAGACGCAAACGATCTCCGATAAACCTTACACGAACCCCGGCATCTACCAGTCTTTTTGCCTCACTTAGAATATATTTCTTGAATAGTTTCATCAAACCTGCAACTTCTGTTTGAGTACGTTTCCAATTTTCGGTGGAAAAAGCAAAGACTGTTAGATATTTAACACCGAGTTGAGGACAAGCCTCAACAATGTCTCGTACTCGTTTTGCACCGGCTCGATGCCCGTACAGACGGGGTTTGCCTCGTGACTTGGCCCATCGACCGTTACCATCCATGATTATAGCAACATGCTCGGCTGCGCCAATAATTCCCTTATTTTCTGACATTTTTGTTTCAGTCAAACCTGCATGATCTCATCTTGCTTAGTATTCAGAAAACTATCAATTCGCTTAACGTAGTCATCGGTCATTTCCTGGACTTCGCTCTCCCAAAACTTTTGATCATCCTCAGACATTCCATCTGATTTATATTTCTTTACCTGATCCATTCCGTCTTTTCTGATATTACGAATTGATATCCTAGCTTGCTCGGCATATTGAGCCGCAACTTTACTAAGTTCTTTTCTTCGCTCCTCATTAAGCTCTGGTATTGGAAGCATAATCAAAGTACCGTTCATTTGAGGATTTATACCTAAACCGCTTTCTCGAATTGCTTTATCTACTAATTCTACAAGCGATTTGTCCCAAACATTAATTGTTACCATCCGAGGTTCCGGAACATTTACCGTCCCCACTTGATTAATTGGAGTCTTCTGACCGTAAGCTTCAACCATTATTGGGTCTAGCATCGATGAAGAAGCTCTACCCGTACGAAGCGAAGCAAATTCCGACTTCAGAGCAGTCATTGCCCCATCCATTCTGCGTGTTAAGTCATCGACATCTAATTCAAATTCTTCTGACATTTTTTGCTCTTTTCAGTAAATCATTGCATAAGAAGCATAATCATCCTAGCTATTTTCATATACTTTTGTGTAGGTACCATTTCCAGCTAAAATTGTCTTAAATCCGCCAGGTTCCGCCAGTGAAAAAACTATAATGGGCAGTTTATTGTCACGGGCAAGTGCAATAGCCGAGGCATCCATAACCTTTAGATGTTGCGAGAGTACCTGATCATAAGAAATATGATCAAATCTTTTTGCATCAGTGTGTTCAACTGGATCTTTATCGTAAACTCCGTTTACTTTTGTGCCTTTAAATATAGCGTCGCAAGCCATTTCACTCGCTCGTAAGGTCGCAGCCGTATCGGTCGTGAAATACGGGTTTCCAGTTCCAGCAGCGAATATACATACTCGTTTTTTTTCTAAATGCCTAACTGCCCTACGACGAATATATGGCTCGCTAATTTGATCCATTGGTATGGCACTCAGCACACGTGTGTAAACACCGACACTTTCTAAAGCGCTTTGCATAGCTAAAGCATTCATTACAGTTGCAAGCATACCCATGTAGTCCGCAGTAGTTCGCTCCATCCCTTGAGCACTACCTTGCAAACCCCTGAAGATGTTTCCTCCCCCAATGACCATACAAATCTCCACGCCTAACTCGTGGACAGATTTTACTTCTCGTGCAATTCTTTCAACGGTTGGTGGATTTAATCCAAAACCCTTATCTCCCATCAAAGCTTCACCCGAAATCTTCAGCATTACCCTTTTAAATTGGGGAACTTTACTGTCAGATGAGGCCATTGATATCTCCGTCTTTAATACTTGAATGATTAGGGCAAAACAGCTGTGATAGCTAATATTATTTTTATCATTCAATAAACTTCTTGGTTTATCTCAGAATAATTTATAAAGCACAACAGCATGACTGATCCGATAACTGATAATTTTCTACACAAAGTAAGCAATAAGCCAATCTTACTTGTTGGACCTACAGCGTCTGGAAAATCTAAACTTGCGATGTCTTTGGCTATCAAATTGAAAAGGCACATTGTTAATGCGGACTCACTCCAAGTCTACTGTAATTGGCGGATTTTAACGGCCAGACCTACATCAGAAGATGAAAAAATAATACAGCATCATTTATACGGGCACAAAGCACCTGACGAAGAGTATTCCGTTGGACATTGGCTGCGGGAATTATCAGAAATCCTAAAAACTAACAAAAATTTAATAATCGTTGGTGGAACTGGCTTATATTTTACAGCTCTTACAGAGGGTCTCGTAAACATACCTAAAATTTCCAATAAAGTAAAAAATATGAGCAAGAAAAAGCTCAATGATAATGGTATCGCGAGCCTTCTACAGGATCTTGACAAAGAGACCTTAGAAAATATTGATATTAAGAATCCAATGCGGGTTGTACGAGCATGGGAAGTTTTCCATGAAACTGGTAAGTCCTTAAAAAGATGGCAAAGTGAGACCGAGCCTGCAATTTTACCTATAAGTGAATGTCATCCATTAGTGATTAATCCAGACAAGGCTGATTTAGATAAAAAAATACGACTTCGCTTTGAACAAATGATCAAAATGGGGGCTTTGGATGAGGCAAAAAAAAATCTGGTTACTTGGAATGAAAATTCACTCGCGAGCAAAGCAATTGGCGCCTCAGAATTGATCGCACATTTAAAAGGTGAATTATCGATTAACCAGGCAATAGAAAACGCATCAATATCTACAAGGCAATATGCTAAAAGGCAAAAAACCTGGATAAAGACGCGAATGACTGACTGGGATGACATAACCAATTTAACTTTGTAAAGGTATGTCGTTTATCAATCATATGGCTGTCGCATTTTGACAAGGAAATGCCGATAACTACTGTTGACCTTCATTAGCTTTTGATGCCTCATATTAGGTACGGTTGAAGTATCAGGCATTATTTTGTATGCTTTTGCTTCTAGATTTAAATTAGGTGTCATAACAGGGAGACAAAAATGACGCATAAAAATGGAAGAGGAGAAATCCATCCAGTAGCTCAGATGTATGCTAAAGAACATCTCGACGGCGAAATGGATAGAAGAGAATTTATGGCTCGAGCCACAGCCTTGGGAGTAACGGCTGCTGGTGCATATGGACTTATTGGCGCTTCATCGCCAGCAGTAGCCGGTGGACACCTTCAGCAAGGTGGCACAATGCGCATGGCAATGGAATGTATAGCACTCAAAGATCCAAGAACTTTTGATTGGACACAACTTGCGCATTTTACAGCTGGAACACTGGAATATTTAGTTGAGTATAATAACGATGGTTCAATCACGCCAAACCTATTAGAAGGTTGGACTGCTAACTCAGACGCTACAAAGTATACTCTAAACGTTCGTAAGGGTGTTAAGTGGAACAATGGTGACGATTTCACTGCAGATGATGTTGCGCGGGTTATTGAAGGCTGGTGCGATAAATCGGTTGAAGGGAATTCCATGGCCGGACGTATGGCTTCATTGATAGATGCGGATACTGGCAAGGCAGCGGCTGGTGCAATTAAGGTTGTAGATAGCCACACAGTTGAAATAACATGTGTTGCTTCTGACATCACAGTAATCGCAGGCATGGCAGACTATCCAGCTGCTGTTGTTCACTCTAGTTTCAACCCAGACACAATGGGAACATCTGCTTTAGTAGGAACTGGACCTTTTATACCAGAAAGTTATGAAACAGGCGTCAAAGCAGTGACCGTAAAAAATGAAGGGCACGATTGGTGGGGTTACTCAATTGGTCGGACAGTGCCTTTGGATCGAATTGAATTCATTGATTACGGAACTGATCAATCTGCATACATTGCAGCTGCTGAAGGCGATGAAGTAGACGTTTTTTACGAAACTGTTGGTGAATTTGTTGATATTGTACCCTCAATTGGATGGGAAAACTCTACAATTTCTACGGGCTCAACAATCGTAATTCGGCCAAACCAACTAGCCGATGCGTACAAAGATAAGCGCGTTAGACAGGCCCTTGCAATGGCTGTTGATAACTCAGTGTGCCTGGAATTAGGCTATGCGGGAAAAGGATCCCCAGCTAATAACTTCCACTCTGGGCCGATGCACCCTGAGCACGACGACAGCGTAACTCGGCTACCATACGATCCTGCCAAAGCGATGGCTTTGATGAAGGAAGCTGGTATGGAAGACTATGAACATGAACTGCATTCTATCGATGACGATTGGCGCAAAAACACAACAGACTCTGTTGCAGCGCAGCTGCGAGATGCTGGCTTTAAAGTCAAGAGAACTATTCTGCCAGGCTCAACATTCTGGAATGACTGGACAAAATATCCGTTCAGCTCGACGAACTGGAACCACAGACCATTTGCAACCCAAGTTTGGGGCTTAGCTTACCGGTCAGGTGAGGCTTGGAATGAGTTCGCGTGGGATAATAAAGAATTTGATGCTCTATTAGCAGAAGCAAACTCTATTGCTGATGCTGATGAAAGACGTAAAGTCGCTGGCAAGTGTCAAGCTCTAATTAGAGATGAGGGTGTTACAATTCAACCTTACTGGAGAAATCTCTATAGGAGCCACAGACCTGATCTGCAGTGTGAGCAGCACATTGCGTACCACCCACATGTTTATAAGTGGGGCTTCAAAGCTTAATATTTAATAAACTAGGGCCGCGCCCAATTTAGGCGCGGCTTTTATAGTTAACCTTTTCAATCTCTAAAGTTTACGGGTAATAAATGGCACTATTCATACTTCGACGAATAGCAATAATGCTGTTTACGTCCCTTTGCCTGACATTCGTAGTATTCTTTCTCACAAATCTTTATCCAAATTTAGAAAAAATGGCGAAAACCCAGGGCAATTTTCGTATGAACGATGAAGCCGTCCTCTCCTTTTTGGAAAACAGAGGGTATCTCCTACCGCTCCCGGTTAAATATGGCGAATGGTTAGGAGTATATCCAGGATACGTTATAGAGGGCTCAGACGGAGAGATACGAGGGAGATGTTTTAAAAGTGATCAAATTCCATCTGATGCCCCCAGGTATTGTGGCATATTACAGGGTTATTGGGGTTACTCCACCCGCTTTAAGAGTGATGTGTGGGGTATAGTCACAACCCGATTAGGCCTAACTGGAATTTTAATGTTTTGGGTCATGGCCCTGATGGTGCCAAGCGCTTTAATCATTGGAATATTAGCAGGAATGCGCGAAGGAAGCCGTACCGACAGATCCTTATCAACTTTTTCAATTGTCACGACTGCGACCCCCGAATACGTATCTGGGGTCATTCTAATAGCAGTTTTTGCATCAAGCGCGTTTGGACTTAAATGGTTTAAAGGTACTGCTACAGCAGCGATGGACAATCCAAACTTAGAAAACTTTTTTCTACCAGTCGTAACAATAGCCATCTATGGGATGGGTTATATTGCTCGAATGACCCGTGCCTCAATGGCTGAGGTAATGACAGCTCAATATATCAGAACAGCCCGTCTGAAAGGTGTATCTTTTCCAAACATAGTTTTGAAGCATGCTCTAAGAAATGCACTGATTGCTCCATTCACAGTTATAATGCTTCAATTCCCTTGGCTGTTAAATGGTGTTGTAATTGTTGAGACACTATTTAACTATAAGGGTTTTGGATGGGCTCTTGTGCAAGCGGCAGGTAACAATGACATAGAACTTTTGCTGGGCGTATCTGTTGTATCAGTATTCGTCGTTTTAGTTACACAACTCATATCTGATATTGGGTATGTATACCTAAATCCCCGCATCAGTGTCACTTAGGAATTATTGATATGGATTTGTTAACTTGGAGTGACATAATTATCCAGATAGTACTCAGACTAGGGCCAGTTTGGGTTGCTTTAGTTATTCTGTTTCTTGTTTCATTTAGATTTAAACGTTCACTTGGTCTCTACGGAAAATTATTTGACTCAACAATCGGCATGATTGGCTTTGCAATAGTTATGTTCTGGGTTTTCGCAGGTTTTTTTGCTGGAGCTCTGGACTGGATTACAACACACGATCCATTAGCACAGTTCTCTGGTATGAAAAATAAAGTGCCTGGGACACCACTTCGCGGCGCCGAAGATAGCGACTATAGTCACTTTCTATTAGGAGGCGATCATCTAGCTCGTGATGTTTTCAGCAGAATGATTGCAGGCTCCACTATAGTTATTATTATTGCTCCGATGGCGACATTATTTGCTTTTATGGTGGGTATAACTTTAGGGGTTCCTGCAGGATATTACGGTGGGCGCCTTGATACAACAATTTCGTTTATAGCTAACTTGATATTGGCATTTCCAGTTATTTTGCTATTCTATCTTCTGGTCACACCAGAAATTCGGTTAACTGGTTTACCTCAATATATGGCTGTTTTCCTTTTCCTATTTCCTCTGATATTTTATACTGTACTTGTGAACTCACGCTTTCACATAGTCCCGACTAAAAGAAACGCATTGCTCGGTATTGGACTCGCTGTCCTGGGTATTTTATATATTTCATTGATTAATGAAGCCGGCAGCAAAATTTCCTTTTTATCATCTATCGATCTATTCGATGTCGACGCGGGACTACTGACTGTGTTTGTCTCAGTTGTATTTGTAAATGCTCCAACAGTTTTCCGTATTGTAAGAGGTTTAACGATGGACATAAAAACGAGAGATTATGTTGCAGCAGCTCAAACCCGAGGTGAAGGCGCTTGGTACATAATGCTTTGGGAAATATTGCCGAATGCTAGAGGTCCTCTTATCGTCGATTTTTGCCTCAGAATAGGATATACAACTATACTTTTGGGAACTCTAGGTTTTTTTGGCCTTGGACTTGCACCAGAGGATCCAAACTGGGGTGCTACTATTAACGATGGTCGTAAGTTGCTTTCAATTTACCCCCACCCTGCTCTGGTGCCATCTATTGCTTTGCTAAGTTTGGTCCTAGGATTAAATTTACTCGCAGACGGCTTAAGAGAAGAAAGCCTAAAAGATTAAAAAAGTTTGTGCTATTCACAACAAGAGGTCTAAACAGAGAATATAATGTCAAAAATTAGCTACGATGGACCAATTTTAGAGATTGATCAACTTTCCATTTCGTTCTTCACACGCCTTCGAGAAATCCCTGCCGTAATGGACTTCTCTGTGGTTGTACAACCTGGAGAAGCCGTTGGTTTGGTGGGTGAATCTGGCTGTGGAAAATCGACAGTTGCTTTAGGCGTTATGCAGGACTTAGGAGTAAATGGTCGCATTGTTGGAGGAAAAATTAAATTTAAAGGGCAAGATCTGGATAAGATGAGCGTTGAACAGTTGCGAGATATTCGAGGCAATGAAATTGCAATGATTTATCAAGAACCCATGGCGTCTTTAAACCCAGCCATGAAAGTTGGAAAGCAGCTAATAGAAGTTCCTATTATTCACGAGGGTGTATCGGAGAAGGAAGCTTTGCGAAGAGCAAAAGAAGTTCTTATCGATGTAAAACTACCGGATCCAGAGAGAATTTTGAAGTCATATCCTCATCAACTTTCAGGTGGTCAACAGCAGCGCATAGTCATCGCCATGGCTTTAATGTCTAAGCCATCTCTTTTAATTTTAGATGAACCAACTACAGCGTTGGATGTAACAGTCGAAGCCGCCGTGGTAGATCTAGTTAAAGACTTAGGCAAAAAATATGGCACTTCTATGCTATTTATCTCGCACAATCTGGGATTAATTTTAGAAACTTGTGATCAAATTTGTGTTATGTATTCTGGTGAAGCCGTAGAAACAGGCTCAATATCAGATGTTTTTGATAAAATGCAGCATCCCTACACTCAGGCTTTATTCCGATCCATCCCTCTTCCAGGCGCTGATAAAAATAGTCGCCCCCTGGTAGCAATTCCAGGCAACTTTCCATTGCCTCATGAACGACCAAGCGGATGCAATTTTGGTCCAAGATGTAATTATTTTAAAGATGGCTTATGTAACACCCAAGATATCCCTATGAATAAAATTAAAGGTTTTGAGCGACATTTCAGTCGATGTTCGAGAATAGATGAAATTGATTGGGATAAACCAATTTCAAATTCTTCACAGTTCGAAAGTCTGCCACCTGGGGATGTGGTTCTAAAAATAGATAATTTGAAGAAATATTACGAAGTAGCAGCTAATGCATTATTCGGCTCAAGTGGCACATATAAAACAGTGAAGGCAAATGAGACACTTTCGTTCGAAGCTAGGGAAAGTGAAACATTAGCGATAGTTGGCGAATCTGGTTGTGGGAAATCTACATTTGCAAAAGTATTGATGGGTCTAGAGACCGCAACCGATGGTGGCATCCTTTTAGACAATGAAAACATAGGATCTACACCGATAGAAGCTCGAGACACTCAAACGGTCGCAGATATTCAAATGGTTTTTCAGAACCCATTTGATACGCTTAATCCATCAATGACAGTAGGACGTCAAATAGTACGAGCACTGGAAGTATTTAAATACGGCCAAAGTGATGACGAGAGAAATGACCGCATGCTTCAGCTACTCGATTTGGTGAAGTTACCCCGAGCATTTGCAACCAGAATGCCTCGCCAACTGTCGGGAGGTCAAAAGCAGCGGGTTGGAATCGCGCGGGCTTTTGCTGGTGGCGCTCGGATCGTTGTTGCAGATGAGCCAGTATCAGCACTGGATGTATCCGTGCAGGCTGCTGTAACTGATTTACTAATGGAAATTCAAAGAAAAGAAAAAACAACTCTGCTCTTTATAAGTCATGATCTTTCAATTGTACGTTATCTCTCAGATAGGGTTATGGTTATGTACCTTGGTCACGTTGTTGAGTTGGGAACAACGGACCAAGTCTTTTCGCCTCCCTATCATCCATATACAGAAGCACTACTGTCTGCGGTTCCAATTGCCGATACGAGTATTGAGAAAAAACATATAGTGCTAGAGGGAGATATTCCGTCAGCCATGAACCCACCCTCTGGTTGTCCATTTCAAACTAGATGCCGTTGGAAAAAAGACGTTTCTGGTTCACTATGCGAAACAGAAATACCACCAATCAAAAATTTAGACGGCGGACACCAAATCAAGTGCCATTTAGCAAAATCTGAATTGGAAAAAATGGAACCAGTTATCAAAATTGCAGCTGAATAGGCCTATATTTGATTAGCAAAAGTTACTCTAATGCCAGTTCGGGGCGATCTCTAAAGTAATCAAGGGCTTCCGGGTTAGCGAGAGCTTCTTTATTTTTTACCTCCTTTCCATGAACAATATCCCTAACAGGTATTTCTACGATCTTACCTGACTTTGTTCTTGGTATATCTTCTACCTGAAGTATTTTTGATGGCACATGACGACTGGTGCAATTATCTTTTATAAATTTTTTAATAGTATTAGCCAAAGTTTCAGTTAAATTGAGTCCCTCTCTTAACTTAACAAACAAGATTATTCGCGTATCACTCCCCCATATTTGTCCTACAACAATACTTTCCAAAACATCGTTGACCCTATCCACTTGTCTATATATCTCAGCAGTCCCAATCCTTACGCCTCCCGGATTTAAGGTTGCATCGGATCTGCCATGAATAATATATCCGCCATCAAGAGTTTGCTCGGCAAAATCACCATGAGCCCATACTCCCTCAAAACGATCAAAGTAGGCTGCATGATATTTCTTACCATCGATATCATTCCAGAATTTAACTGGTCTGGATGGAAACGGCTTTGTGCAAACTAATTCTCCTCTTTCTCCTCGATTTACCCTGCCACTGCTATCCCAAATTTCTACAGCCATACCTAAGCCAGCACCCTGAATCTCTCCACGTCTTACTGGAATAGTGGGAACTCCTAGAACAAAACATGACACGATGTCTGTTCCGCCAGAAATGGAAGCTAAATGAACATACCCCACATTTTTGTAAATATAATCATAACACTCTGCACTGAGAGGTGAGCCTGTTGAACAAATAACCTTCAAATTACTCAGTTTAAAAATTGCACTTGGATTGACATCATTTTTCATTAACGTTTCGATGTATTTTGCCGAAGTGCCAAAATGGCTGAATTGCTCTTCATCTGCAAACTTCCAAAGAACGATATTATCTGGATATGTAGGAGATCCATCATAGAGCATAATGGTTGCTCCGCTTCCAAGAGCTGAAACCAGCCAATTCCACATCATCCAACTGCATGTTGTAAAATAAAATACTCTATCGCCCGAAGAAATGTTTGTTTGAAGCTGGTGTTCTTTCAAATGCTGAACAAGAGTACCTCCATGCCCATGTACGATGCATTTTGGCACACCAGTTGTACCAGAAGAATACATTATATATAAGGGATGATCAAAACCTACACGCTCAAAACCAATTTCGATTGCTTCATAGTTTTCTACAATTTCCTGATAGGAAATTGAATTATCAATAATAATATTACTCAGAGACGCATAATCGAATATGACCACCTGCTTTAAAGAGGGTAATCGAGCCGTGAAGGACTTTATTTTATCTAAACAATTATGTGTTTTTCCATTATAGAAATATCCATCTACGCAGAAAAGGACTTTAGGCTCAATTTGTCCAAACCGATCAATCACTCCCTGTTCCCCAAAATCAGGTGAACAGCTAGACCAAATTGCTCCAACTGAAGCAGTAGCTAGCATTGCCACTATTGAGCCTGCGAAATTTGGTAGAAAACCTGCCACTCGATCACCTTTAGTCACGCCGAGTTCTTTCAGATGCTGTGCTGTCTTACTTACTTGATTATATAGTTCAGCAAAACTAAGTGTTTCTGAAATACGATCTTCGCACCGGAAAATCAAAGCCTCATCATCACTTCGATTTTTTAGCATATTTTCAGCAAAATTTAATTTTGATTGAGGAAACCATTTTGCAGAAAATATGTTTTCTCCCTCGTATATAGGCCCACTCCATTCACCTTCTACTTTGCAAAACTCAATTATCAATCGCCAAAACTTAGGATTTGATATGGAAAAATGATGTAACTCATCATACGACTTTAGATGTATACCGGTATTTTCTTCAACAAAGTCAGTAAATTTTTTTAGGTTTGAATTCAAAATTTGATCTTGTGAGGGTATCCAAACAACCGCCATTTTATGTATACCTCCATATTAACATCCAATAAAAACAAATTAGTTCGAAAAGTATGGCTCTTTCTTAATCATAATCAGAAGCATTAAACAGCTTAAAATTAGTAAAGGAATACAAAGAGAAAAAGACCATCTGAGACTATAAGCCTCTCCAACAAAGCCAAGAACGGGAGGTCCTAAAAGAAACATTCCAAAGGCAAACTGGGTAAGAGATGCCACATTAGTTTCTGCCGGGCGATCACTTCTAGAAGCAGCTATTGAAATCGCCATCGGGAAAATTACCGCACTACCAGCTCCCATAAATAGGAACCCCAATATTGCCAATATACTCGAGTTTGATAAAACAACTGAAAATATACCTAAAAACATGAAAAAAAGGCTCGCAACGCTTATCAGAATGGGTCCAAATTTATTTAGTAAATTATCGCCAAAAAATCTTACCAAAGCTTGAGAAAAAGCGGCCATTGCGAGAGAAAAGCCTGAAATAAAAGGAGAAGCAGAATGTATCTCCCTCATAAATATTACTGACCAGTCAATACTAGCACCCTCTACCAGCATTGCAGACATGGTGAATAGGACCATCACAAAAATAGGACCGGTTGGAAGTGAAAACTTTTTAATCTTTGTAACATTGGTGTGCCTTGGAGAGGCAACAATATAATCCTCAAAAATTATTTTTGATATAAGAAAAGCTATTCCACAAACTAACAAAAAATGGATTTCTAACATCACTTTAAATTGAGAAAATAATGCCCCCACTACGGCGGCGGAAAAAAATCCAATTGACCAAAAAGCATGACTTCTATTCATGATACGGCTGCCCAAAGCATGCTCAACTCGATCAGCCTCAAGGTTAATCGCCACTTCCACTACAGCCACAAAGGCACCACATATGATCAGAAAAAAAGCAAAAAATGCGATTTGATTTACTGCAACTGCTGCAAATTGTGTAAAGCAAATTGATGGAATACCTAAACAAATAACATTTTTTAATGAAATGGCTCTAACCAACCTATCAGCAAATAAAAGTGTGACCTGAAGCCCCAGAGGAATGCAAAGAAGCAACAAACCCAATTCGGCTTTATCAATCTCTAAAGAAGTTTGAATATCATCCAAACGAGGAAACATTGCACCTAGGGAAAATGCATAAATAAAGAAACCCACAAAAACTATTTGATGAGGGTTTCCCTTTATCGTCTGTATTATTTTTGGATTATTCACATTTATTCTATTATCAGACTATTTCTCAAAATGAGAAATGTCATAAATGTATCGAGAACTAAAGAGTATTTATGCCTAAATAGTTTTTAAGCGTGATAATCTTTTGAACTGCATCAACATTACTTGGAAAAATATTTACTAAGTCTTCGTATGCTTTGAGAGCTCTTTCGGGATCCCCCAACCGAAGGTGTATCATGCCAAGACCAGATAGCGCCCCAAAATGTCTCGGTTCGAGAGTTAGAACCTTTTCTACATCCTTTAGCGAACCTTCAAAGTCCCATAACATGAATCGAAGGGTAGCCCTTTTATTCCAAGCCTCAGTAAAATTTGGATTTATTTCTATTAATTTTGTGAAAATATTTTCAGCTCGATCCAAGTTTCCTTCTGACATTGCGACTAAACCCTCAGACATCAAAGCCTCTTCATCACTATTCTTATGAGCGCTAGTCCATTCTCTCCAAAGCTTATCGACAATTGGACCCGCTTCATCCATGGACTGCGCACGCTCAAGTTGGTCTAAAAGTGTTTGTGTTGTTGAGCTCGCATTTAATATAGATGCTAACATTAGCCAAAGGGAGCCGGAAACAATTATTATTCTTCTTTTCATAAAAAAAGAAATAGCTTTCTAAATCTTTGTAGCAAGTGAAAGTCGAAAGCATCGATTAAAAAGATTGAATGGAAAATACTGATTGATCAATTTTACTCTTCCATTCTCACTTGGAAATGCTGTACTACTTTTCTTATTTGGATCGGAAAGGTAAGTATTATGGCAGGGTCAGTAAATAAAGTAATCCTACTAGGCAATTTAGGTCGTGACCCAGAAGTCCGTAACTTTCCAAATGGTGGAAAAGTGGCAAATTTCAGTATTGCGACATCTGAGACATGGAAAGACCGAAATACTGGCGAACGACGAGAGAGAACTGAATGGCACAATATTTCGATTACGAATGAAGCACTTGTACGTGTTGCTGAACAATACCTAAAGAAAGGTTCTAAAATTTACGTGGAAGGACAGTTAGAAACACGTAAATGGCAGGATCAAGCTGGAAATGATCGATATACTACCGAAGTAGTTCTAAGGCCATATAGAGGCGAACTAACAATGTTGGATAGCAGAAACTCAGGTTCAGATATAGAAGGTTCAGATTACTCACAACTTGAAAATAAATCTCAAAATAGTGATTTATCAAATAATGATCAGACGAGTTACGCCTCTAATGATCTCGATGATGAAATACCATTTTAAGGTGTACTTAACGTTCCAAGGACTGCTGTAGAACTTCTAATATTAGGGCTTTGTCTATATTCTCGTGGACCATAGCTTTTCCTATGTCACTGGCTAATATGAACCGTATCACTCCATTCACGACTTTTTTATCTTGGGCCATTAAATCATATATTTGCTCTGCGTTCCCTACAAAACCATTTATTTGAAAAATATCAGTCGCTACGTTGATGGAATGATAATGCTCCCTAACTCTACTAGGCACCTCCTGAGGGCATAGCCCAAGTCTAGAAGAGACTTCAAATGCTAAATTACAACCAATAGAGACACCTTCTCCATGCAATAATATGTCACTGAAGTTTGTGACTGCTTCCAATGCATGACAAAAGGTATGTCCTAGATTTAGAAGTGCACGCTCACCATATTCTCGCTCATCATTTTCAACAATTTTAGCTTTTATTTGACAAGACCTTTTAATAGCTTCCATGCGGAGTTCAACATCCCCATCTATTAAAGAGGCAGCGTTTTCTTCTAACCATCTAAAAAATTTCTCGTCGCCAAGCAATCCGTATTTGGCCACCTCTCCGTAACCAGATAAAAAATCCCGATTAGGAAGTGTCTCCAACGCCTCAGTGTCTGCAATAACAACTGCAGGCTGATGGAATGCACCAACTAAATTTTTACCGAAACTCACATTAATACCCGTTTTACCTCCAATGGAACTATCAACTTGAGCAAGCAAAGAAGTCGGAATTTGCGCAAATTGTACGCCGCGTCTTACGGTTGCGGCTGCGAAGCCCACTAAATCACCTATCACTCCACCGCAGAGAGCGACCACCAGATCGTTACGCTCTACTTTCTGCTCTAAAATCCATTCCACAACTCGAATTAAGTAATTCCAGGACTTTGTACTTTCACCAGCGGGAAGAACTAATGAGGATACGGATACTCCTGCTGATTTCATCGAACTTTCAAAAGAACGCAAATGTAATGGGGCAACGTTCTGATCTGTGATTACAACAACACGATTGTTAGATAGCAACGGTGCAATTATTTGACCAGAATTTTTGATTAAACCATGGCCAATTAATATGTCGTAGGAGTGTTTTTCTAAACCTACACTTACCTTTTGCATTAAATTATTCCTCAAACAAGTTAGGAAATGATCTTAGACTATCTATTACTTTTTGGGCCATATCCTCAACGGTGTAATGTGATGAAGCCTTAACTGAGATATCGGCTTTCTTATATATGGGCTGCCTTTCAAGGTGAAGCATTTTTAAAGTTTGAAAAGGATTTGGAGATTTAAGGAGAGGCCTGCTATCTTTGTTTTTTACTCGCGACCACAGCAAATCAATCTCGACATCCAGCCATAAGGATACACCAAGCGAACTTATTGCCTGTCTATTGGCTTCTTGTATAAATGCCCCTCCCCCTGTGGATAGAATACTTGGGGAACCCTTCATTAAACGTAAAATTACTTGAGCTTCCCTTTCTCTGAAAAAATCTTCCCCATCACGGGTAAAAATTTCTTGAATTGACATATTAGCTGCTTTTTCAATCTCAGTATCAGCATCAAGGAATGGCACGTTTAGTTTTGATGCAACTACTCTTCCCACGGCAGTCTTACCCGCACCCATCATACCAATAAATGCAATGGTTTTTTTTAATTGTTCTTTCATAGCTCCTTTATCAAGAAACTAGGTTCAAATTTCAATGACTGTTTGTTATTAGATTAACTTGACAATACTTTCAGGACTAAATTCAATAATGTTTGAATAGCAGGTATAAAATATGGGTAAACTTATTAAGGGGCTTTTCTATTTTTCCGCATTAGGAGCGGTAGCATTAATTATATTTGCCTATATTGGACCTTTCCTAGGATTTGATTTCACTCCAAAACAAAAAATTATAAATTTACCCGTGGAGCTTCATGAGAACTAAAGCGAGCTTTATTGTTACTTCAATTGCGGCTACCGCAATTTTTACTGGAACAGTCTCATCAAAGTTTCTCGAAAATAATTATTATGTGTATACTAGCCAAGAGTTAATTAATTCTCATAATCTGGTCCAGGTAAGTCAAACGGCCCTACCAGAAATCGAAGTAACCAAATTAGACGATGTCCCACGCAGTTCAGTTGGCCTTTTACCACCAACGGTTACCGGCTTTCCTGCTAGTATGTGGAAGGAAAGCCAAGCAGACGATTTAGTGCGATTATTACGGGAACTTGGCTCGCCAACCTCACCAGCCGCGCAAAAGTTACTATTCCAAATGCTTTTAGCGGAAGCAGAGGCACCTTTATCATTGGACGACACAGAAGAATTTCTCTCTGAAAGGATATCGATTTTGATTAGTTCAGGAGCGATTGATCCAGCAATTGCACTCCTAGAGCGCGCTTCACCATTACCTCCACAGCTAGTGCCTAAATTGTTCGAAGCATCATTGTTAGGCAGTCAATACGAGCCAGCCTGTAAACAAGTATTGGAGCTTGGTGCTAATTATAAAAATGATGCTGGTAGAATTTATTGCCATGCACTTGAAGGTGATTGGCTAACTGCATCGCTGATTTACAACACATCGAAAGCTCTGGACAGTATTGAAACTTCTACTTTGGTACTATTAGGGGAATTTTTGGAAATTGACGAAGCAACGCAAAAAATTTTTCCAACGCCAGAAATAAACCTAAGTCCATTAGATTTCAAATTATACGAAACACTGGGCTACCATATTGTAAGAGAGGATTTAGCTAACGCATTTATCTTTAGTGATTTATCAGGCGAGAACGGGTGGTATGCCCAACTCACTGCAGCTGAAAAGCTAGCAGAATATGGCGTTATTGATGCTAACAGATTTTTGGGCATATTTACAGCCTATGAACCTCCTTCATCCTCTGGCATTTGGGAAAGAGTAAACGCCATACAACGTCTTGATAAAGCTCTTGCCTCATCAGATAGCACTAAAGAAGTAGAATTAGCACTAAGGAATGCATGGCAATTATTTCGATTCACTGCAAATTCTTCAATTTTTGCGGAAATATTTACCCCAAGACTTTTAGAAACAAAACTCACTCCAAATTCAGAAATTATGGCTATAAAA
>Ga0213865_10000487_pt1 | contig 27121 bp, 22 predicted proteins | sample PICome_6_FD_160100 | JGI IMG/M metagenome (GOLD analysis project Ga0213865, IMG submission 160100) | Coastal seawater microbial communities near Pivers Island, North Carolina, United States - PICO282 | ecosystem: Environmental > Aquatic > Marine > Coastal | place: USA: North Carolina...
GGAAGTTCTTGGCGTCGACTTGCAGGCGCCCTTTGAACGGATGAGTTATTTCGATGCCATGAACCGCTATGGAGTCGATAAACCGGATCGGCGCTTTGCGATGGAGCTGGTCGACTGCGCAGAGGTCTTTTCCCAGTCTGACTTTAAGGTGTTTGCCGCCGCCATTAAAAGTGGCGGCGCGGTGAAAGCCTTCAATGCGAAAGGCCTGTCTGATATGACGCAGGGTGAGCTCAAGGCGCTGGAGCAGAGTGCCAAATCTCTTGGTGCTAAGGGGCTAGCGTACATTAAATGTGTCGATGGTGAATGGAAGTCGCCCATCGTGAAATTTTTCTCGGAAGCGGAAAAAGCTGCGCTACAGTCGCTACTCAACATTGAAGATGGGGACACTGTTTTCTTTGCGGCCAGTGAGTGGGAGCGTGCCTGTACCATTTTGGGGCGCATTCGCCTAGACGCGGCCGCTTTGCTGGTGCAGCGTGGACGCCTCGTCTTGGACCCGAAGGATTACCAATTTTTATGGGTTATCGAGTTCCCATTGATGGCCTATGATGAGGAAGCGCAGCGTTTTGTGGCCTCCCACCATCCCTTTACTGCGCCGGTAGAATCTGACGTAGAATTTTTGGATAGTGACCCCAAAAAAGTCCGAGGGCAACACTATGACTTAGTTCTGAACGGTGTTGAGTTGGGTGGGGGAAGTATCCGGATTCACCAACCACAGTTGCAGAAAAAAGTCTTTGAGGAGGTCCTAAAGATTCCCGCAGACATCGTAGAAAGCCGTTTTGGATATATGCTGAAAGCTTTTGAGTATGGGGCACCGCCACATGGTGGGATTGCGTTTGGTCTAGATCGGATGGTCACCATTTTGGCGGGCAAAAACAGTATCCGCGATGTGATCGCCTTTCCAAAAAATCAAAAGGGGCAGGAGATGATGACGGCTAGCCCCGGCATTGCGAGTGACGCACAATTGCGCGACTTGCATATTCAATCGCTCGATCCGGATGCCGATGAGTAAAGGCGTAGTCGGGGTAGCCGCTCGCTTTTGTCGGCTCAGCCAGCATCTTGCATCAAAGTTTCAATGATCTGCTAGCTATTATGCCTTGTCAGCTGCGCACTTTCCTCGGTCTATGGATCCTTGTGGGTCTAGCTTTACCCCTGTGCGCTGGCTTAAGTCCACATGCCCCCGTCCGGGATTTTAAGCTACCACGTTTTGCGGAAAACGGCTATACGGAGTGGGTCCTGCAGGGAAGTTCTGGACATTATGTGAGCCCAGAGTTGATCCATATTTCGGATATGGCGCTGCGCATCTATTCCGCAGATGAACGGATGTTGCGGGAACTGGCCTTGGAGAGTGCCTTTGCCGCCTTGCAGTTGCAGGAAAATACTGCTCGATCGGATGCGCCCATTCGAATTGAGGGCAACCATTTTAATGTAGCGGGTACTGGCTGGAACTGGGATGGGACTGCGGGAGAAATTGAGGTCTTGTCCGATGTCGCGGTTGATTTTCAACAATCCATTACACCCGCTTTGCGCACAATGGATTCTGCGGAAACCATGTCATCCCGCTCAACTCAAATTCAGAGTGAGCAATTGAAGCTTCAGACCTACGAAGATCAGCACCGATTCATTTTCAAAAATTCGGTTCAAGTGAATTCTGACAGCATGCAAATGCGGGCAGGCCAACTGGAGGTTGCGGCAAATTTACCGAGCCAAGGTCGTGATACCGCGTCTCCCAATTTTCAGGCGCCTCAAGATTTGAGCGCCATTCGTCATATGCAAGCTAGTCGGGGCGTCGAAATCATGGATCAAAATCGACGTATTGTCTCCGATCAGGCCTTGTTTGAACCCCAATTAAACCGTGCTTATTTCATGGGAGGGGCGCAAGTCGATTTCCCTGGTATTCAATTAAATGGTGAACGCATGGAGAGCCGCTCGGGTGTCATCCAAATTTTCGGGAACCAGGCGTCATCCCCAGCAAAAATGCGTTTACAGCAAAAGATGAGTTTAGCGGAAAGCGAAGCACACGATGCGTCAGCATCGTTGGTAGACGTCTTGGCGCAGCGAATTGAGATTGAGGAGCAAGCGAGCCAGATACGTCTGCACTTTAAAGATACGGTGACCGCGGATAGCGAAGGATTACAATTAAAGGCGGACGAACTCGTTTGTCGGGTCAATCAGACGCAAGCGGAGAGTTCGATGCTGGAAAGCAAGGATGCAGCTGTTCAATTCGCTGACATGGAGCGCTTACAGGCAAGTGGTTCGGTCGAAGTTTTTTTGCACCAGCAACATGCTCAGGCGGATGCTATGGACTACGATCCGACGACTGCGACCGCCTACTTGAGGGGCAAGCCCCGATTGAGCCAAGGACTTTATCAGGTCACAGGACATAAAATGCAGTTAAACAAACTTGCTTCGCTGGTTGAGGGTGTCCCCGATCAGCTGGTACACGCAATCTTGCCACCACTAGAGGCATCCACACAGCCTCAGAAAGCTTTGACCGAATCGGATAGTCAGGAAGCGACAGCGACTCCATTATTAGCGACAGAGATCACCAGCCTCAATTTGAAACATGCACAAGATGCGGAGCAAACGGTGTTTGAATTTGATGGCCATGTGCGGATTACAGGGACCGATTTAGAAGCCCAGTGTGAACGCTTAATCGTTTATGCAGTTCCGCAAGCAGACGCCTCGGGGCAGTTGAGCATTGAGCGCATGGAAGCGATAGGAGACGTCCACATGGTTTACGAGGGGCGTTCTGGCCAGAGTGATACCGCCGAATTTGATCGCATTCGCGACCGGCTCACTTTAATCGGAAATGCTCAGCTTGAGGATCCATCGGGGCTGGTGAGCGGTCATAAAATTACCTATAATCAGGGTGTTGGCGTTCAAGTCGAGGCGGACCCCACTCGTAAAAAGCGTAACACAATTCAGCTACTAGATAGTGACCTTACGCGGCCATAGAGTGCTTCATTTCGTTATGAACCTAGGCTATGCAAACGATTTTTAGAGTAATGGGCACCTCTGAAAACCTCCCAAGACCGAGACGAATACAATTTTAATTTTGAGCAAGGCGATTCTGTGCACAGGAGGGCTGGAAGCCTTTCGTGCGCAGATCAACGCAGCTCAGAACCAAAAGTGTATCGGTTTGAAAGACTTGCCACTTGCTGTGCGTTGGCGGCGTTGCTCTCGCCTAGGCAGGGCTTACAGCCCAACCGTTGGCGAGAGAGCCTTGCCTGCATCACAGCAAATCGGCAATCTCGGCACATGGGAGGTTTCCAGAGATGCCCTAATGGCATTATATTTTCAAATAGCTCTATATTAGGTGCATGTATTCCTGACAGTCCGTTTATTTACTTCCTCGAGTTTCAGTTGCCGAGCACCGCGCGCATCTTATTGCAAAATTAGGGATCAATGAAATGCTAAAGAATATCAGAAAAATCGAATTGCAGGCCCATTTACAATGAAAGATTGACGCACGTCGAACCCCAAAAAGGACGCAAGGTTTTATTCAAAAGGGCTGAGGACAAAGACTTCGCCGCAATACATACATCGTGTATGGCGCTTACTATTCATTCGCTTACAGCGTTTGCATTCTATTACGCTGGTTTTCTTTTTCTTCCCATCGTAAATGCCATCCCGAAGATCGATTTGCGTGATTCGTTCGATTAGGTCGACATCATTTAATTTCTCTTTTTCCCTTACGATTTCCCATAAGGCTTCGCACACAAGTTCAAGCTTATCCACTCTCGCTTGTAAGTCTCTGACTACAGACTTCGTATTCGTATCATTATTGGAATGCGTGGTGAAAAGCTTTTGGTAATTATCAGTGGATCCTTGGTACATAGTCGCTATGAATGCCGATTTGTCGCATTTTTTCGTAGTTTAATGCCCGTACTGTATCACACTATACGAAAATGTCACGATCAACGTTTATTTGGAGCCGCCGTAGGCGCATAGACCGCTAAACGGTGACTTTCAATTCGACATGGGTGAGGCCTAAGGATGCTCAAAAAGTGGTCCGGTCTGTTTCGTATCCTGTTTTTTTACATCGCTCGGAGCTTAGACGACCAAGGCACATGGCTGCCTCTAAGACCAGCAGTCTCGGATGTTTATTCGCTTCTTCGACCTGCAGTTGCCGAGCAGGGCGCATGCGATTGCGTAATCTACTTTTCTTATGGTACTTGCTGGTTCGATTTCCCTGCAGCGTATTTTTGTCCAAATTCCTTTTGCAAATGGCCGCGCATATTCTCAGCGTGCAGTTATGGAGGCAAAACAAAGAAATTGTGCACTGATCTTAGCGCTGGACGTCGAGAGAAAAGACGCTGCTCGCAAATTACTGAGCTTGCTGGGGCCACGCATTCAATGGGTTAAAATCGGTTTACAGATGTTTACTGCTTACGGTCCAGACTTCGTGCGAGAAATAGCGGATCAGGGCTATAAGGTCTTTCTGGATCTGAAACTACATGACATTCCCAATACGGTGGCGAAAGCAGTACAGAGTATCGCCCAATTGCCGGTATCCATTTTAACCGTGCATGCCTGTGGTGGTTCCGAAATGTTGCGCTATGCGCAACAAGCCAGCCAAGATTATAGCGGGCAGCTGGATTTACATGCGGTCACCGTTCTGACATCCATGGATGCTGCTCAATTGCGTGCGCTGAATGTGAACGCGGAGCTGCAAAGCCAAGTATTGGATTTGGCGGCACTCAGTATCGATGCGGGCCTGCCGGGCTTAGTCTGTTCAGCTCAAGAACTAGGGCTTATCCGTCAGCGCTTTGGTGCGCAACCGCGTTTGATTACTCCCGGGATCCGTCCGCAGGGGGTCGAGGCGAACGATCAAAAAAGAACAATGAGCCCTGAGGAAGCCGCGCGAGCAGGTTCTGATTACATTGTGGTTGGCCGCCCGATTATTCAAGATCCGACACCGGATAAGATGGCAGAGCGTATTCAAGCAGAGCTCTCCAATGCCAAACTGGGCTAGCCCATAGCGATGAAAAAACTTGCTCAGCTAGCGGCTATTTTACTGGCAGGCGGCAGCGGGAGTCGCATGCAGAGCCGATGTCGCGACAAGGTACTGGAGCCGCTCTTAGGCAAGCCAGTTTTCGCCTATAGTCTAGAAGCGTTCCGTTCCACCCAGATTTTTCAGACAGTGTGTATCGTTTATCGCGACCTGCAGCAGAAGGCGGCGCTGCAAGCCTATGTCGAAGCACAGCCGTGCGCTGGTATAGAATACCTGTGGGTACAAGGTGGACAACGGCGTCAAGATTCTGTTTTCAATGCGCTGAAATCTCCTGAGCTTAAAGCCGATTATGTCTTTATCCATGATTGCGCTCGTCCCTTGATCCAAGCGAAAACGCTGCTGGAGATGTGGGCGCAATTTCCGACGGTTGGTGGGCTTGCGCTGGCGCATCCGGTCGCGGATAGTATCAAACAGCAAGTCGAGAGAAGTGGCCGAGGTAGGCCTGCCTTACAGGATGTCGACCGGTCCAATTTGTGGGCGATGGAAACCCCGCAGGCCTTTGCCTATAATTGTATTCTGCAGGCCTACGAAAAAGTTCAAGCACAGGCACTTGCGATAACCGACGATGTGGCCGCGGCGGAACAGGCTGATGTGCAGGTCACGCTTCACCCAAACAATGCATGTAATCTAAAAATTACCCATCCCGACGACTTGCAGCTGGCGCACTTTTATCTGCAAGGCCGCACTTGAATATACAGGCGATGAATGAACAAGGTTAAACTACGCCCGACAATCCTTTTTCGCAGCATTCATATTTTTGCTTTGTGCGGGTTAATCGTTGTGGAAATTGAGTGTGCAGCCATTCATTTTTGAGGGCTATTTGTTGTCAATTAGCTCACTTTGGTAGCGATTGTATTTGAAGCAATGTACGCTTGTCTTTCCGATGGGAGTCGTTTTTATTACAACTATGATTGATTTCGTCAAAAAGGGGATGCTGGCAGGTGTTGGTCTGGCTGTCGTGACAAAAGAAAAAGTGATCGACTCACTTGACGAGCTGGTGGAAGCAGGACGCTTATCTAAAGTCGATGCCATGGCTGCTGCGGATAAAATTGTTGATGAGGCCTCCAAAACCTCACAAGGCGCCAAACAAGAAGCCTCACATTTTTTGAATGACCTGCTTAAAAAGGCTAAGCTAGTGACACGTGATGAGTATGCTGCTTTGGAGCGACGCGTGGTCGAATTGGAGGGACGTCTACACAAAGAGTTTCCAAACGAGGATACTTGATTGAAGCCTTTCAATTATCTGGCCAACGCGGTGCGGGCGCCGGAGATTGTCGCCATTTTAGTGCGTTGGGGGTTTGAGGATCTACTGCTACAGCTGGATACTCCCCAATTTTTATTGCGAAACTTGGTACGCAAAAAGGTCGCTCATTTGAGTACCTATGAGCGGGTGAGAAATGCATGTGAGGAGTTGGGACCAATCTTTGTTAAATTGGGCCAATTACTCAGTACCCGATCAGATCAACTGCCAGCGGAGCTTATTCATGAGCTCAAAAAATTACGCTGTGGGGTGCAAGCGCAGCGCTTTGATAAGATCGAGCCATTATTGGTGCGAGAGTTGGGGGCAGATTTGAATACTGTCTTTTCCGAGTTTGAATCGCAGCCAGTGGCGGCGGGTTCATTGGGACAAGCTTATCGCGCGCGCCTGCGTTCAAATGGTGCGCATGTTTGCGTTAAAGTGCAGCGAGCGGATATTCATAAGACGGTAGCCGCTGATCTAGAAATTATCGGTTGGTTTACCCGGCAGATAAACAATCGAATTGATTCCTTGAAATCTTACAATCTTGTGGCATTGTTTCACGAGGCCGAACGACGCTTACAAGATGAATTGAATTATCTAAAAGAAGCAGAAAATGCGGCACTTTTCCAGGCCTTGAGCCCAGTTGATGCACGTGTTTTTGCGCCCAAAGTTTTTAGGCAAGCGTCTACCCGTCGCGTCCTCATTAGTGAGTGGGTCGATGGCTGCATGCCGGAGGCAATTGCTGCCAATACAACCACTGCGAAGGACTTGGCTAAATTGGGTGCACAGTCGATGTTGCATCAGATCTTTGTCACTGGATTTTTCCACGCTGATCCACATTCTGGAAATTTATTGGTCACTTCAGATCATCGGATTTGCTTTTTGGATTGGGGACAGGCGGGCCAAATTACCGTCGACATGCGCTATACCTTGGTGGATCTATTCGCAGCTATCAACCAGCAGGATGTTTTCAAAATTATGCGTGTGGCTGAGCGTATGGCCATCAATCATCGACCCTATGACCGACAGCGAGTGGAGTCGGGGATCACATTATTGATGCATCGCCATCACTATCTGCAAAATAAGGGGGCTGGCATGGGGCAAATTGGGCTTGAGCTCATGTATTTATTCGGGCGCAATGGACTTACGATCTCGCCGGATTACGCATTACTGGCTAAAGCCATCATGTGTGTAGAGGAAAGTGGTCGCATGATGGACCCGGATTTTGATTTGCAACAGATTGCGCGATCCTATATTGAAGATTTAAACCGACATCGTTGGAGCCAGGAGGGCATTTTACAGCAAACGGTCTATCCTTTCTTAAGTGCGATCAATCAAGCTCGCGATTTGCCAGCAAATCTTCAACGTGTTCTGTTACGCTTAGAAGCTGAAAATTTTAAATTTACGGTTCAGCACAGCGGTACGCAATCACTGGAGAAAAGCTTTCGTACCGGCATTAATCGGCTCATCGGTGCTATCCTGGTGAGCGCGTTGTTACTGGCGGGCGCTCTGATTATTCGGGCCGATGTCCCGCCTTACATCGCAGGTTATCCTGCCTTAGCGCTACTGGGATTTTCACTGGCAGGGGTTTTAGCCTTCATTTTATTTTGCTCGATACTTCAGCGACGTTAGATGGAAATTATTCATGAAACTGTATCTATTCAAGCTGCTAAAAGTGGTTTGCATGAGTTTACTCAAAAAGTGGAGCGTAGTTTGGCTCGTACGCATTTACGTACCGGCACGGTCACTGTATTTTGCTGTCACACAAGTTGCAGCTTGATGATTATGGAAAATGCGGACCCCTCAGCACGATACGATTTGGAAGCCTATATGGAGCGTCTAGTGCCACAAAATGATCCTCATTTTACGCATACTTACGAGGGACCCGATGATATGCCGAGTCATATAAAGATGGCTCTGACACGCACCACGGAAGTGATTCCCTTTGTAGACGGATGTCTCTGTCTCGGTACTTGGCAGGGCTTGTTTTTGTGGGAACACCGTAAGCGGCCGAGCATACGTGAGATTGTTTTGATGTTTCAAGGAATTGCTTGAGCTAAGGGTTATCGATTAAGGGCACCTCTGAAAACCTACCAAGACCGAGACGAATACAATTTTGATTTTGAGCAAGGCGATTCTGCGCACAGGAGGGCTGGAAGCCCTTCGTGCGCAGATCAACGCAGCTCAGAACCAAAAGTGTTTCGGTTTGAAAGACTTGCCGCTTGCTGTGCGCTGGCGGCTTTGCTCTCGCCAAGGCTGGGCTTCCAGCCCAACCGTTGGCGAGAGAGCCTTGCCTGCATCACAGCAAATTGGCAATCTCGGCACATGGAAGGTTTCCAGAGGTGCCCTTAACTAGATCTTTATCTGTTCGACGATTTCGAGGTCATAGCCATCCAATCCAACTACTTTGCGTTCGGTATTGCTCAAGAGCCGTATTTTTTTCAAGCCCAGCGCGACCAGTATTTGAGCACCAATGCCATAGTCTCGAAAATCCATTTTACTAGCTTGGATACTTTGGGAATCTTTTGATTCAATACGGATGCCGCCTTGCGGTTGCTCAATATAGAGCAAGACCCCGTTCTGAGCTTCTTGAATGATTTCTAGTGAATGGTGAAGGGAATTGTAACCATTGGCAGATTTTGAGCGCAAAAGATCTGCTAAAATATTTTCACTGTGAACACGTACCAATGTAGGCCTGGCATCAAGTTGTCCTTTTGTCAGTGCGATATGCTGACGTCCATCTAAAATACTTCTAAATAAATGCAGGTCAAAGTTGCCAAATTCGGACTCAAAGGGCTTGCTCACAACGCGTTCCACCAAACGATCTCGCGTGTGGCGGTATTCGATCAAGTCAGCGATCGAAATCATCTTTAATCCGTGCTTTTGCTTAAACTTTACCAAATCTGGAACTCGAGCCAGACTACCATCTTCATTGAGTATTTCGCAAATCACTCCACTTGGATTGAGGCCGGCTAGCTGGGCCAAGTCAACGGCTGCCTCGGTATGACCGGCACGTTGTAGGACCCCCCCATCTTTGGCGCGTAGTGGAAATATGTGCCCAGGTTGGACCAGCTCGTCCGGATGTGTATTCGGATTGCTTAAAATCTGAATGGTACGGGCCCGGTCGTAGGCACTGATGCCAGTGGTGATGCCTTCGGCCGCATCGACTGAAATGGCAAAGTCAGTTTGATGGGACTCACGATTTTCGGAAGCCATCGGGCTGATACCCAATTTGCGTAATTGATGACCCATCATAGGGACACAGATCAGTCCCCGTGCATGTAGAATCATTTGGTTGATGGACTCTGTGCTGGCCTTGGAGGCAGCCATGACGAGATCCCCTTCATTTTCTCGGGCTTCGTCATCGGTGACAATCACCATTTTGCCGGCTGCAATATCAGCAATGGCAGCTTCGACGCTGTCAAATGCATCTGAATGGGTTTGTGCGGTCGTCATATAGAGATATCATCAAGGTTGGTATTGGAGCTGTTTTCGCCCATTCTATCCTCCTCAGGGAGGCGAACAGTTTTTAGAGTGAAAAAAGTTTTTCTAAAACGTCGATCCCGTTTTCGAGGTCGATTGTTGGCTTGCTGGGTTCGGTCGTCTGATCAGGGCTACGCAGAAAGTTGCGCGCTTCTTGTTGAAAAAAATCGGAAAATGAATCCGTGTTTGGCTTTTCTAAGCTACCAGAGATTTCAAAGGTTTGCTTCCAGTCAAAAAAATTGTCCGCATCAGGTATACCCTTTATCAGGTCGAGAACTTGCAGTGATTCCAGGATCGGTCCCTTGGAGGCTAGGCTGAGTTCGCACAGTAAGGGTTGCTGGAGTAGATATTGTATGGGCTGAGCACCTAAAGCACCAAAGCCCTGTATACGGAGTTCCGGACTGAGGAGCTGAAGCCTTGGAATATCTATTAATTCTAGGGTTTCGCGCACACACTCCAATTCGATAACTTGGTAATCGATCTGCTTAAAATAGGGAACTAGCGCAATCCCTGCTTGGGTTTTTTTATGGATTTCTGGTTGATCGAGTAATGCAGACAAACCAAATCCAAGCAAGCCGGCTCCAGCAATTCCCAGCGACTTACGTCGACTGAGTTCTAGGAGTTCGATTTGACCATTTTGTGAGCGCACGGATAGGCGGCCTAAGCTATTTTTCCACGCTTGTAACCAATCATCTGCTTGGCCATCTATTGTAAGCGCACCTTCAAAGAAACCGTCGATTTTCCAGCTTTCTTGATGCGATAAGAAGTCCAGTGCTTGGATGTTTTTAAAACTTAAATCGAGTTGATTGCGGTAGTGGGGTGTTGCTGCATGCTTATAATCGCTACGTAATGTGGCTACAATACTTGCGTCACCGCGCTTGGCTTGAAAAGCTTGGATGTTGAGGGAATGCGGGCTGCTCGAACCTTTCAAGTTCAGCTCGGAGATTACATGTTGTGGACTGATCGCAAAATTTTGTAGCTGTGCCGTCACCTCGGATTCGATGGCTCCCCAAGTCGCTTTGGGGTTGAGCGTACTCGTTTTTTGCGGCACCGGATCTGAGCTCTGGATGACTGGAGACGTGTGTTGAGGATTTTTTTGGGCTTTGAGGCGCTCGAGCCATCGTGTTAGATCGCTCAACTGACTCCTAGGGCTTTCGATCTGTGCGCTAACTTTAACGGGATGCCGACTTAGATCAAGCGTAGCATCTAGCTGGAACTCACTACTGGGAGTCGATTGCTGGCCCATAAACGCCTGCACCTTTATTGGGAACTGCTCTTGCGATACGAATTTTGATTGTAGACGCAGCTCTAGCGAATCCTGACTATGTATTTGCTGCTTATGGATTAGCTGAGTTGTCAGCCGAAGGGGCCATTCATGGCTCGGGCGGTATTGCAGTGTACCCGAAACATTGAGGTCTTTGGGGGCGCTGTAGTCAGCGATCCCATCGGGCATGACAGAAAATTGAGCGTCCAAGTTAGCGGCGGCTAGTTGGCTTAGCTGGCCCTTTGCCTCGACCTGCGTTTTTAACAGGGGCTTTGATTGATGGCTAATGGTGAGATCGGGAATTTTTACAGCCAGTGACTCAGATAAGTTAAAGCAAATTTCAGGACTCATTTTTACAGAATCAGCCCAAGTGGTCATGGGGCCATGTGGGCCTATGAGCTCGATGGCATGCCAATCAATTGCCTTTTCACTTCGGAGTACGTATTGATTCTGATTTTTTTTGAGAATAAAGTGGCTGGCCACCGTATTCGATTTGAGCGAGTAGCCCTGAGGTAAGTAGCGATTAAAAGCTGACAAGCCCAGTTGGGGAATTCGGATTGAGCACAGCTCACCATTTATATCTTTAAATTTAGGGTAGTGGATGCTTTGCCGAGATTTAACTTCGATCTTTCCAAAGGGGATGGTAGCTATTTCCAATTCAGCATGATCAATAGAGGCTGCGAGTCCGACTTGTAGGCTTCCGTTCAAAATAAGATCAGCATTTTGGATTTCCAGGGTTGTGTCTCCTAATTTGAATTCTTTGACCGTATCAACAGCATAGTGCAGGGCGGCATTCCACTGCATACGATTTTCAGCATCTGGCGAGTTCTGTACTTTGATACGTGCTCTTATGTCTTTGGAACGACCATTGAGATCGATGTTTTGAACTTGGATCTGTCCATTGCTGGTAATTTTTAAGCGCCCCTCTAAGTTCGTTTCGACTGGATCAATTGGGAACATTTGCTGGGCTGCGAATGCAGTCAAGGCAGTCAGGTTCACCTCGCTGACCTGATTCGGCCCAAAATTTTTCGCCTTAAGGCTAAATTGGCTATCGAGTTGATCTTCTAAAACCAGGGCTCCCGTTAGTTGTAAGTTTCGAATCGATAGCGGTGGTATCTTGAGATCTGGCGATTGTGGGACGGCTGGTACTTGCGATGGGCGTGGATGGCTAGGGCTTTGTGTCTGAACTAGAGATTTTGTTTTGCTGGCGGGCTTTATAATCAGCCTATCGACATCACAATCAATTAGTTGAAGCTGGCGACTTTTGACGGATTCCCAAAAGTCGTATTGGGCGCGGACGGTCTCAATTTCTATAGATCCATCGCCTTCAAGAGGGATTTTTAGATGCTGGCAGGAAATGGATACCCCGTCGACTTTAATGGCAGCAAGGCTACTATTGGTCGGCAAGAAGCTGAGCGCAATTTTTAGTTGGCTGTCTGGATGCCTCAATAGCCCGACAACGGCAAGCCCAATCATAGACATTAGGCCGATTACACATAAGAAAAGCTTTTTCATGGCAGATTGTCAGAGCTGCCCTTAATTCTCGATGGTGAAAATACTGCCACCTAATTTAAGTCTTTGAGACGACTGGTTGGATTCGCCGGGAGTGATTTCGCCAGTTTTTTTATCGATCGATAAGCTATCGGAACTGTCGATGCGCTCTCCGCCCCAGTGTTGCAGAAGCGACTGATAGAGATCAATGAGTTCCTGCTGACGACTTATTCGGTATTCTATATTTTTGGCATGTGTTGCAGTCGGGTATTCTTTGACTACAGTCGTTGTCGTCGGAATATCTAGCAACGGGTTCAATTTTTGTTCCACTCTTTGGATGGCTTGCCCAATTGGCTGTCCGAATTTTGCAGCACTGCTGGAAATGGCCTTTTTGCTGTCTAAAGCCTCTGTGAGTTCAGCTGTGCTCAACATATGGCTGTGGTAGATTCGTAAAAGTGATTGCCCGCTCACATCGATGGTGAGTTCGACAACTTTATAAGGCGGTGTAATATAGTCGTGCAAACTAATATGCGCGATAGAGTTGGCTCGTGCGAGGAATGCACGCGTTGATGAGGGGAATTCAATTAGAAAAAGATTGGGGTTTTTGAGCGCATTACTTTTGACGCTAAGTGCGTAGGATTCTGGTAGATGGGCGATTGAAATTAGCAGTAGCCAACTAAGTAAACGATTCATAACGCAAATTATGCTAGCAATTCATCGATAGGTAAAACATAAAAATGTGCACCCCTATGCTTACTTGTAACCAGCTATCGGTCTACCTCGGCAATCCTCAGAAGTGTATTTTAAATAATGCATCTGCCCACTTTGCACCAGCAGGCATGCACGCTGTCATTGGGCCTTCAGGTTGTGGGAAAACAACCCTAGTAAAGGCTATGTTGGGTATTTTGTCCTCGACGGGCCATACCAAGTTTCAAGGACAAGCGATCGAATCAGATACGGCTCTAAGCGGTCGCTTAGCCTTTGTGCCACAATTTAGTATTGCTGCGCCCCAGCTAACAGTTGCAGAAGTGCTTTCATTTGCGTTGGAATTACAAGTACTGGATCCTGCGATTCGCCAGCAACGCTTTGATACCAGCCTGGAGCGCATTGGGCTTGAAGCATGTCGAGATACGCGGGTGGCCAATCTAAGTGGAGGACAATTGCGGCGCTTAGGCTTGGGGATCGAATTGATCGCTGATCCTGATTGCATTGTTTGTGATGAAGTGACCAGTGGCCTAGATCCTCGTTCTGAGGACAGTATTTTGGAAATGCTGCAATCCCTGCGCGATGAGGCGGGAAAGGCCTTTATTTGCATTATCCATAATTTAAATAAATTGGACTATTTCGACACGACGACTGTTGTCTATGAAGGTGCTGTTGTATTTCAGGGTCATTTAAGCGCGCTTAAAAAGTATTTCTCGATTAGCGACCCCCTGCAGTTGTACGACCGTTTGAGTCAACATACCGTGGAGGAATGGAATGATCGCTGGGCCCGGGAGCAACCATCGGTCTCAGATAAAGCGGAAGCAACCAGTGCCTGTCTGCAGCAGCGGCCGAAGATGCGAGATCAAGTGCAGACTTTACTCAAGCGGCGGGCACTGCTGTTTGTTCGCGATCGAGCCTATTGGATGCTCACACTTTCGATTACTTTAGGCTTCCCTTTGCTGGTCGCTATCTTTGCATGGGATGGTTTGCCAGAGCTTAGGGGCTTGGCTTTAACTCATGACGGCGGTTTTTTGGAACGCATTGAGAGTAGCCTACGTTTTAGGATGGATGCGATTCAAACCGCGTCGCTAGTTACAGGACTGATTCTGTTTCAGGTGATTCTGTTGACGCTCATTGGCAGTAATAACGGAGCGCGCGAGATTGCCGCAGAGCGCACCCTCTACGAAAAAGAGCGTTTTGCGGGACTCAATCCCTACGCTTATGCTATGAGTAAGCTTATTTTCAGCGGATCAATTGCCTGCTTACAAGGGCTTTGGATGACTGTTTTTGTGAAAACGGTTTGTGACTTTCCCGGTCCTTTACTCGGGCAGTCGCTCATTTTAATCTTGGCCTGTGTTTCAATGACCTTGGTTTGCTTGGGCTTGTCCGCCGTTTTAGCCTCTGCTGAAAAAGCTTCTTTATTGTCTGTCTACTTAGTGGGGTTTCAATTGCCGCTTTCGGGGATTGTCTTGGCTTTGCCTGAAGGCTTAGTAGATCTGTGCCGGCCCTTTATTACGGCATACTGGGCTTGGGCGGGCTACTTTGCCACGATGATTGACACGCGTCTATACGATGCTTTCCGACTGGAATCCAATGAATTGATTCCAAATACAGGGCTTGCTTCCTTAATTCTCGGGCTCCATGCTATTTTTGGAGCATTTTTGGTGTTTTATGGCTGCATTCAAAAGCGTCCTTTATAAATTATTGAGTGAATATGAATATGAATCAGTTGCGTGACTTGAAGCCTTGGCATTATGGCTTGCTAGGAGCCCTGTTTTTGGGCTTGATTTTGCTAGCGCTCAAAGGAGATGCCTATGCTAAGTTTGATCCATTTCCTGCAGCCCAATTTTCTGAGAGCTCTGCTGATTTCTTGGGGAATCAGTATGTTTTGCGAGCTCAGATTGATAGTCAGCTGCAATGGGATCCGCAAGTGGGGCGTATACTCGCAGTTCTACCGGATCACAGTCCGCATCGACTACCGATTTTTATTCCGGCCGAGTTGCCAGAGAATGTGCTGAATGGTCAACGTTATGAAATGCTGATTAGTGTGAAAAAAGGAGGTCTTGTGTATGTGGAGGATTTACGTAAATATTAGTTGGGCGCAAATCGTTGTTGCCGCTTTTGCGGCGGCACAGGGCTATGTGCCTAGCAACGCCCTACCGAAGCAGCCACAAACTCAAAATCCTCAAATGGGCTATGGCTTTTCAGCGCCTAGCAGCGGGTCTTTCGAAAGTGAAACGTTTCAAAAGATGGCGCAGAAAGCCTTCGATCCAAGCAGTGATTCTATGGACTTTCAAGAGGGGAGTTTTCAGTGGAAAGGGCGTAGCTTTCAGTTGGCCAATCAGCGAGTCTTTCGGGCACGATTTGAGCGTTTTTTGTTGGCTTCACCTGCTGAGGAAGCGGTTGCGTATGGGCAGGTTTTGCAGCAAGTTGAAGATTTACTCTCTGTGGGAAATCTGCCGGATGCTGAAACTTTATCCGAAGCTTGGAATTTACTTTTTAAAGCCTCAGAGTACGACCGAGATGGGGGCAATGCTTCAATTGTGGCCAATCAAGTCTTCAATGCTTGGCGCATTCGTCAGGAAATGCGCGGAAAGGCGATCACTGAAACCGAACTGCAACGAGTGCGCAGTCTACAGCAGGAAATTGTGGCCAACCGTAATCGTGTAGTGGAGCGTTTGAAAAAGCAGAAAGAGCGCTCAAATAGCAGCAAAGAAAAAGATGCTGCAGTTACCAAAGAGATTGACTCCAGTCAGAGTGGACAAGAGGCCTATTTTAGAGCGCTGGATTTAGCCGAAACCGAAGCTAAAATTGCGCTACTTGAAAGCCAAGCTGCAGCGACAGCCATTCAAGCAAAATTACAATTTCAAAGCCAAATTGTTAGTTTTATGATGCAGCGGCGCTTTCATCACGCGCAAATATTGGCGAGTTTTTATCAGCTGATATTCAAAGGCTCGCAGCAAAAATTGGAAGTGGGTAAGGAGGAGTTGAATGCCTTCATTCCAAATAGTGATTTGAGTTTTACGGTTGATTCTTTGCTTTTTATGGCACGCGAGGCCATCAATGATGTCCGAGTGGGTGTCGATGCAGTACTGACTGCCGAGTCTGAGGGGCGGCGACTGATTGCACTTGAGCGGGTGCAGGAGACTTTTTTCTTGGGCGAGCATTTGCTGGAGCTAGATCGAATTCCCACCCAGCAGCGTCGCCAATTTCTAGATCTTTATCGCAGCATGTTGGAAGCACAGGAGCTAGCGAATGTGAAGGATTACCAGGGCCTTCGGGAAATGATCGGAACGCTAGAAGAATTGGCTCAAGATTTTCCTGCTGGACGAATGCGGGCTTCGATTGACTCGGCTATGAGCGTCAGCGATATGTCAGTCTTTGCTGCCGCGCAGTATCGTAATGCTGGCGACATTAAATCCGCCCGCGAGGAATTGGCCAATGCTATCAAAGTCTGGCCCACAAATCCCACAATTCGCGATTTTCAAACCGAGACCAATCGATTGGCGACTGCCAGTTCGCAAGGCGTTCAGATTTTCGACGACTTATTGAAGCGGGGAGACCGCCGTGGAATTTATACCAATCGTATGGAGTTGGGATTTGCGCTAGCAAATGATAACGAGCGTAAGCAAAAGCTGATGCAGGTTGTGGATGTTTTGGCACGTGTTGACTTGCTGATAGCGCAGTCAGAGGAAATGGCTAACCAAGGAGACTATTTTGCTGCATGGGAACTGATTCAATTGGCTTTTGAGGCGGATGCGGATGATGCTCCGATGAACCGGGTGCGGGCGAAATTAGCTCCTCGAGTGGCTAAATTCGTCGGTTTGCTGGATCGCGCGGTGGATGCGGAAGCAACTAGTCGGTACGCGGCTGCGCTAAATAATTACCTGATCGCGCAAGATATTTATCCGGCAAGTCGTATCTGTCGCATTGGGATTGAACGCGTTAGTCAGTCTGTCCTCAATTTGGCTGCCGATCAGTTGCAAGCAAGCCAGTTGTAAAAGATGCTGTTACGAGTGCTTATCGCATTCATGTATTCACATCATAGTGCGCTCGGAGATTTTCTCCGAGTTGATTCAGGGCGAACAATGTTAGGCTAAACAGGGCTGTGGGAAAAAGGATTTGCCATGGATAGACGTCTAATTTTTTGGCGCCCTCGCTAATGAGTGCCCCCCAAGAACTGGCGGGTGGCTGAATGCCTAAGCCCAAAAAACTGAGGGTGGACTCCAGTAAGATGACCGCTGGTATGGTGAGGACGCTGTAAACGATGACCGTCCCAATGCAATTGGGAAAAATGTGTTGACGGATAATTTGGCGATGGGATAAGCCGGCTGTGCGCGCGGCGCTGATGTAGGTGTTTTGACGGATTGCGCTCGTTTGGGCGCGGACAATGCGTGCCATCGTCAACCATTCGACGGCACCGATTGCGATAAACAAGAGCGCGATGCTTCTCCCTAAAAGAGTCGTCAGTAATATCACAATGATGGTAAAGGGTAGCGCGTAGAGCACATCGACCAATCGCATCATGAGGCTATCGATGCGTCCAGCATAATAGCCCGCAATCAATCCATATGGCAGGCCGATCATTAGGGCTACCAGCGTGGCCGCCAGTCCGACACCGATGGAGACTTGCCCACCAGCCAAGGTGCGAATGAAAAGATCACGCCCGAGGTCGTCGGTCCCAAACCAGTGCTCCAATGAGGGTGCTTGTGCGCCCTTCGCTAAGTTGGTTTCTTGGATGTTGTGACTGGAAAAAAATGGCACCAGCCAGCACAGGGCCGCAATTAATAGAAAGCAGTAGAGCCCCCAGTAGGATTTTTTTCTGGTGGGGGACATGTGGTCTTTAAGAAGCTCTTTGGCAGGCTTATGCATCGCGACTCCGTGGGTTCAGCCAGATCTGGATCAGATCGACTAGTAAGTTGAAGCAGAGTATCAAGACCGCATAGAACAGAACGGTCCCCATGACGAGGGTGTAGTCGCGGTTAAAGGCAGCTTGGACAAAAAACTGACCCAATCCAGGTACAAAAAAAATACTTTCAATCACAAAAGAGCCGGTAATCAGACCCGCAAGAGTGGGTCCCAGATAGGCCAAAACAGGGTGCAGTGCATTACGCACTGCATGGAGTCCAATCACACGGGCCGGGTTCAAACCCTTGGCTCGGGCGCTGGTAATGTAATTTTGCTGTAGTACTTCAAGCAAGCTAGCACGCATTAAGCGGGCAATGAAAGCCGCATAAAAAGTCCCCATCGTCAGGGCTGGTAAGATGCGATCACTCGCACTGTGCCAACCGAGTGGATTCAACCATCCGCAGGCGGAACTAAAAATGAGGAGTAGAACTGGCCCTAAAACAAATGGGGGCAAGCAGATGCCGAGTGCGCTGGTAGGCATTAATAGCTGATCCAGAATGCGTCCATTCTTTAGGGCGGCCGCGATACCGATCGGCAGGCCGATAGCTAAGGCGACCAAAAAAGCCCAGCAGCCGAGTTCCAGTGATACGGGAAAGCTCTGGCCGATGATGCGCTCAACCTGCCAGCCAGCATATTTGTAGGAGGGCCCGAGTTCTCCCTGCAGCAGATTTCCCAGGTAGTGCAGGTATTGTTGCCAGAGCGGTTGATCGAGACCGTAGAAGGCTTCTACTTGTGCTTTCACCTCAGGCGCCAGTGCTTTTTCCTGATCAAAGGGGCCTCCGGGTGCTAGCCGCAAAAGCAAAAAGGTTGCAGTTGCAATGAAGCACAGAGTGGGGATGGCCTGCACGATACGTCTGAGGCTAATGCTGAGCATAGAGGGAGCGGTTCGCTGGTGTTTTACGCATTTAGAGCTGTTTGATGGAAAGGGATTGGTAGGGGTGATAATCCAATATATGGGGATACCATCCTTCAAGGCTGGGATGGATTAGCCGATTGGTTACGTAAAAGTAAAGCGGCATAAAGGGCATCTCTTCCATTAAATAGCTTTCTGCCCGTTGGAAGTAGCTTAGGCGCTCGGCGGGGTCCAAAGTTTTGGCGGCCAAGTCCATCCATTGATCATAACGAGGATCGCTCCAATTGCTGGGGTTGTTCCCATTGTCGCTCTCTGCCAGACTCAAGAAGGTGTACGGATCATTGTAGTCACCAAACCAAGCCGCTCGCAGTAGTTCGAAGTCCTTGGCTTGGCGCGTTGCCAGATAAGCTTTCCACTCTTGATTGTACAGGCGGATCTGAATGCCCAATTCTTTATGCCACATTTGTTGAATTGCTACTGCCAGTGTTCGATGCGCTTCACTGGTATTGTACGTTAATTCAAATTCGGGGAATCCCTGTCCTTGGGGATAGCCAGCTTCAGCCAACAAACGGCGAGCTCGCTCGGGATCGTATTGAAATTGAGCTGCGATTGAGTACGCGCCAGTGTTCGGGGGGGTGAAGTGATAGGCGGGTACTTGACCTGCCTTTAAAATGTGTTGGGTCAGAGCTTCACGATCAATGGCATAGGCCAGCGCACGGCGAACTCTGGGGTCGTCTAGGGGGGGCTTGGCCGTGTTGAAGACGTAGTAGTAAACGCCCAGCGCTGGTTCGGTGCGCATGTGATCTGGAAGGTGCTTCCGATACCAGTCGATCCGATGAATGGGCACTGAGCTGGTCAAGTGCAAGTAATCAGCTCGGAAAGCGCGTTCCTCAGCATTTTGTTCGATCGGTAAAAAATGAATCCCATTTAATTTAACGGAGTCTCTGCCGTGATAATACGGGTTTTTGTCGACCGAGAGGCGATGCTTGAGGCGCCAAGCTTGCAAGCGAAAGGGGCCGTTACCGACAAAATTTTCAGGCTGGGTCCAAGGTGCCAGCCGATCAGTTGAGCGGCCATGGGCTAGAATTGTTTGAGGATGAACTGGCCACCAAGTATTATGTGTGAGCAAACTTAGGAAGTAGGGCGTAGCCTGTTCCAGTTCGATTTCAAGTGTCTGGGCATTGATCGCTTGTACGCCGACGGTATGAAATTGATTTGTTTTGCCCGTATGAAAGGCTTTAGCGCCCCGAATTGGATACAGCATGTAGGCGTAGGGTGCCCCTAATTGCGGACTTAGAATTCGCTGGTAAGCGAAACAAAAATCCTCTGCGCGTACCGGATCGCCATTCGACCAGCGAGCAGCTGGGTTGAGATGAAAAGTGTAGCGCAGTCCATTTTTGGATTGTTGCCATGATGTGGCGACGCCGGGTACAATTGTGCCTGTTTTGGCGTCAATGTTGACTAAGCCTTCAAACAAGGCCAGCATTACATTGAACTCGGTTAGCCCAGTCGCTAAGTGGGGATCAATGGTTGCAGGCTCGGTTCCCAATCCATAGTAGAGCGTTTGCGTGCGGGCACCGCGCTCCACATTAGTCTCGAATTCACTACAGCTGGTGCAGGTCAGCCAGAGCAAAGCGGTGACGAATTCTCGCAGATGGAAGCGCATGATTTTTATGTAATACGCTAGGCCATCGAGCCGCGATAGGGATATGTGGGTAGCCCTTGTGTGGAGAGACCATCGATCACAAATACTCGCCCAGCCGCATTTTCTTGTAGTGTTTTATGCTGACCAGTTGTCACAAACAAACGTTTGAAATCAGGTCCGCCGAAGCAGCAAGCCGTTGTTTCTACACAGGGGATTGCAATGCGTTCGACCAAAGCATACGGAGCCTTGGGATCAAAGCAGGCAACACAGCCCCCATGGCAGAAGGCCACCCATAGGCGTCCTGCGCGATCAATCGTCATCCCATCCGGGGAGCTGTCAAAGCCGTACGCGGCCGTATCAATGCAAAGCTGACCTTGCTCGATTTGCCCGGTTTCGATCGAATACTCATAGACACGGATCTGCCGTGTTGGGGTGTCGATGTGATACAGTTTACTGTGATCTAGGCTCCAGCAAATACCATTGGAATTTGTGAGGCCGGCTTGTTGCAAGGTCAGCGCGCCCTCCGTATCTAGGCAGTAAAGATTGGCGCTGCCGGGAGCTTTTATCAGGCTGATACTCCCCACCCAAAAACGTCCTGCGGGATCGCACTTGCCATCATTGAAGCGATTTTTAGATCGCAAGGCTGCTTCAGGATCCGCTAGTAATTTCTTTTGTCCACTTTGTAAATCGATGGCATATATACCGCTATCACCGGCGTAAATCCATCGGCCATCAAGCATCGGGACGATGGTGCCGACGCGCTCTCCAACATTCCAAGTGCGTTCATGGCCACTGTCTGGATCCAGTTCGACAATGGCATGGCCCTCTATGTCAACATAGTAGAGCTTTTCGTTCCACCAAATGGGACCCTCTCCCCATTTTGAGACGCGATTGCCGATGGGGCGTATGTCATATTTGTCCATGCAAAGTGTTTAGTAGCTTTGAGATTTGGTACAAGCCTATTGCGCTGGCATCTTGGGCTCATATTATTCTAGTTAGAGAATTCTTGTTATATTACGGCCCATTTGCGGGTTAAGGTTGCATGAAGCTGGCTCAGTCTGCTACGGATGGTGCATTGCATATTGATTTCAAAAAAAGTTTATGGCTGCTCAATCCAATCAATCCTTTAAGTTAAATTTGCTCCATCGTCCGCGCCGTCTACGTAAATCCGCAGCTATTAGAGGCCTGGTTAACGAAGTTGAGTTAGGCGTCGAGCATTTGATTCAGCCTGTATTCGTGATCGATGGTGAGGGGGTAGCTGAGCCCATCGAAACTATGCCCGGTATGGAGCGACTATCGATTGACCAATTGTTGGAAAATTGTCGTGAGTTGCAGAAGTTGGGGATTCCAGCAGTAGCGCTGTTCCCGTGTCTAGATAAGCGGCTAAAAACGGATGATGGTCGCGAGGCGACCAATCCTAATGGCCTGATCTTACGCGCAATTCGTGCACTCAAAGAGGCTCTGCCGGAGTTAACCCTGATAACGGATCTAGCCTTAGATCCTTATACCAGCCATGGGCATGATGGTTTACTGGATGCGCAAAAAAAGGATCTATTGAATGATGCCACGGTTGAGCGACTCGTGGAGATGGCGGTATTGGCGGCAGAAGCAGGTGCAGATTTTGTCGCCCCATCTGATATGATGGATGGCCGAGTGGGAGCCATTCGTGCAGCTTTAGACGATTTAGGGCATGAGCAGGTTGCGATCATGGCCTATTCCGCAAAATTTGCTTCGGCATTTTATGGACCTTTTCGGGATGCTGTCGGTAGTGGGCAGGCCCTTCAACCTGGCGCTTATTTAAATAAGGCCAGCTATCAACTCAATCCTGCCAACTCGCGCGAGGCCATGTCCGAGCTATTGTTGGACGAGCAGGAGGGGGCTGATGTACTCATGGTCAAGCCTGCGGGTCCTTACTTAGACATCTTGCATGCCGCTCGCCAACAAACCAAGCGGCCCTTGGCGGCCTACCAAGTGTCAGGAGAATATGCGCAAATTGTTGCTGCGGCCGAGCGGGGATGGTTGGATTTGGAGCGTTGTCGGGATGAGTCATTGTTGGCCATTCGCCGGGCTGGTGCCGATATGATTCTGACTTATTTTGCGCGTGCGTACGCACAGGCTATCCAATCAAAATGATGTGGGGTGGCTGGGCTGTTTGGATCGTATGCAAACTAAATTATGAGTGGCTTTTTTGCACATCAAAAAAGTCGCCGCCCTTGAGTTTGTCATCATCCGTATTCCAGGCAATATGTTTGCCGGTGGGGATTAGGCGGGGAATGTGTTTAGAGCACTGAATATAGGCCTCATCGATTGAGACCAGAACCCAGCGTTCAGCTAGTGGGTCCTGAATATTCGCCATCTGATTAACAATTTCTGCGCGCCCGTTGATATGAAGCCCAATTGTACTGTCGTAGAAATCAATCATCAGTAAGCCGATGTGGCCGTTTTCTACAATATTACCGAGGCTGGCGTAGACTCCGTTGCCACGATACTCTGGATAGGCAATTGTTTTAGGATCCAAAATGTGGATGAAGCCTTTTGGCCCGACACGAATGGAGGCATCACAATGACCTGTAGCATCAGCAGTCGAAATAAAGAGCATTTCCTGTTGAGGAATAAATGTCAGCATGCGCTCGTTCAAATGATTGAGCATTTGATTTTTGTAAAACCTTTGAGCACGTGCTTTGCTGTGGTAGCGTACTTGTAACTCTTTTTCTGCAGACATAAAGCGCTTGAGGTATTCGGTATAGAAAAATTGGATGCAGGTAAGCGTCACAGTTTGTACTCAAACCAATAACAGTGTTGCCTGTACAACGGATGAGCTAACGCTTCGAGTTGTCTAGCGAATGGTGGCCAGACCCAGAATCGAACTGGGGACACAAGGATTTTCAGTCCTCTGCTCTACCGACTGAGCTATCTGGCCATACCAAAACGTAACTTAAAGAGAGCTTGAATCGCGGCGTCAATGGAGTTTTTTTAAAAAATGCATTTTAGTTAGCATAGGTCGCTGTGATCAAGCTGTATCAATCGTAGGTAGATGCACCCCAGATAGTACAATAGCTTAAGCTAGGTGTTTGGCAGCTGAAGGGCGAGGGATCCGAAAAAAAAACGGATGCGCAGCAGATCGGACCACATTTTTGTATCCTCTTAGCCAGCACATTTCTAATGCCATGTATTAAAAATGTGGGTGGAATAAAGTTACTTACAAATAGAATTCGAATGCTCGAAACGTCCGTTTACACAGTTCGGGTTAAAAAAATAAAAAATAGGCTTGGCATCACGAATGAATTGTTAACTCTGAAGTTTTATTGGTGAGATATGCAAGTGGCTAAAGCACGCAGACTGTAAATCTGTTCTCTTTTGAGTTCGCTGGTTCGAATCCGGCTCTCACCACCACTTATAATATCAGTGATATTTTGATCGGTGCGCTGCGCACCACCTTTTTGTACTCACGCGTACAGGGCAATTGTGGCTTACATCACAAGCCTAAAAATTGCTCCATAGTATTCGGCTCTGAGGTACTGATCTAGAGATAACTACTTGGGACATTTCGAAGTGAGTTTGTCTCATTAAGGGGCGCCTCTGTAAACCTCCCATGTGTCGAGATTACCGATTTGCTGTGATGCAGGCAAGCCTCTCTCGCCAACGGTTGGGCTTCCAGCCCTCTTGTGCACAGAATCACCTTGCTCAAAATCAAAATTGTATTCGTCTCGGTCTTGGTAGGTTTTCAGAGGTGCCCTAAGATAGCTCCATAGAAAACGTTTTGGTATGCTCTCAATAACTCGAATTCTTAAGTATTTACTGACGTTGCCGAACTCGAAACGACTTGCTCAATTCGTAAACATTTTGATTGACGAATGAAAAATCCGCAATTTTGCTCACTTTGCGCTATCTATAGCAAATAACCTTAAACCATTATTTTATGAATAAATCAGAACTCGTTGCCAGTGTACAAGAGCATTTAGGTGCTGAAACCTCCAAAGCGACAGCCGAGCGCGCTGTTGAAGCCGTGTTGGAAGGCTTGAAAAAAGGTATCCAAGAGGATCAAAACGTACAGCTTATCGGCTTCGGAACTTTTTCGGTTACAGAGCGTGCTGCACGCGAGGGCATCAACCCACAAACTCGCGAGAAGATCCAAATCAAAGCTTCAAAGTCTGTCAAATTCAAGGCAGGTGCTGGACTTAAAGCACTCGTTTAATTAAATTTTATATTTTTTCTCCAAGACCTGCACTTGCATAGTGCAGGTCTTGTTTTTTTTACAGTGGACAAGTCGAATTGTGCGCTATTAAACAATCCAATTTTGCTTAATTTACGGGAAACACTATGAGTCAATCTTTATTTGAGAAGGTCTGGGAGGCGCACGCTGTGCGCGAATTAGCAAATGGGCAAACCCAGTTGCTCATCGGGACTCACCTTATTCACGAAGTGACCAGCCCGCAAGCTTTTGGCATGTTGCGTGATCAGGATTTAAAGGTTGCGTATCCGCAGCGGACATTTGCGACCGTGGATCATATCGTCCCCACCAACGAGTTGGTCGAGCCCTACAGCGATCCATTAGCTCAGGGCATGATCGAAGAGTTGCGTCGCAATTGTGCGGAGCAGGACATTACATTTTTTGACACAAATACGGGTAAACAGGGCGTCGTGCACATTGTGGGTCCTGAGCAAGGGATTACGCAACCTGGCACTACGATAGCCTGCGGAGACTCGCATACCGCAACTCATGGGGCTTTCGGTGCGATCGCTTTTGGTATCGGGACTAGTCAGGTACGCGACGTGTTAGCCACGCAAACGATCGCGCTCAATAAACTCAAAGTGCGACGCATCAACGTGAACGGTGCACTGCCACCAGGGGTCTATGCTAAAGATGTTATTTTGCACATCATTCGGCTGCTCGGCACTCAGGGGGGGACTGGATTTGCTTATGAATATGGTGGCAGTACCTTTGATAATTTCTCCATGGAGGAGCGTATGACGGTCTGCAACATGTCGATTGAAGGCGGTGCACGGGTTGGCTATGTAAACCCCGATAACACAACTTTTGAATACCTCAAAGGCCGCCCTTATTCGCCACAAGGTGCTGAGTGGGATCAAGCCATCGCACAGTGGCAATCCTATGCTTCTGATCCTGGATGCGCTTATGACGATGTGGTGGAGATTGATGCCGCCAGCATTCAGCCGACCGTTACTTGGGGGATCACGCCGGGACAGGGTGTTGGCATCGATGAGTGCATTCCAGCAATTGCGGATGGTGCCACGCAATCTGAGCGTGACTCGATTTCAGAGGCGCTTGAGTACATGCAATTTGAACAAGGCAGTCCCATTCGAGGTAAGAAGATTGATGTCGCCTTCATCGGCTCTTGTACGAATGGTCGTCTGAGTGATTTTCAAGAAGTGGCCAAGTATGTTGAAGGTCGCAAAGTAGCTGAGGGTGTGACCGCTATTGTGGTACCCGGATCACAAGTGGTTGCGAAGATTGCGGAGGGACTCGGTTTGGATAAAATATTTACCGATGCGGGCTTCGAATGGCGTGCGGCAGGTTGTTCGATGTGTTTGGCGATGAATCCCGACAAACTTATTGGAGATCAGCTTTGTGCGAGCTCTTCTAATCGAAATTTTAAAGGACGTCAGGGGAGTCCCACTGGGCGCACCATGTTGATGAGTCCCTTAATGGTCGCCGCCGCGGCGGTGGAAGGTCAAGTTACGGATGCACGAGAAGTGTTTGCTGTCTAAGGAAAAATAAAACAATTAACAGATTATCATTATGGCAACAGGACCGATTAAATCCGTCAGCGGTGCAGCAGTATTTGTCCCCGGCGACGATATTGATACGGATCGTATCATTCCAGCGCGTTTTATGAAGTGCATCACTTTCGATGGCTTGGGTGAGTACCTTTTTCATGACGTGCGCAAGGACGAAAAGGGGCGCCTCAAGGAGCATGCACTTAATGACGAACGTTATGCCACAGCTTCTATTTTAGTGAGTGGGAATAATTTTGGCTGTGGCAGCTCTCGTGAGCACGCACCACAGTCGATTTTGCGGGCGGGCTATCATGCGATCATTGCGGGGAGTTTTGCTGAAATATTTTATGGGAATTCGACTAACTTAGGCATTGTCTGTGTGACGGCCGATGATGCCGTGCGCGCCGTAATTGCCGAGGCGATTGTCACTGATCCACAACAAGTGATCACCATAGATTTGGAGCAATCTCGTATCCTCGTCGGGACGCAAAGCTATCCTTGTGAAATGAAAGCTGGTGCGCGCGAGAGTTTGCTCGCGGGCAGCTATGATGTGCTCGCTGAGTTACTGGAGGGGAAAGATGCGGTGGCAGAGACAATTGGTGCACTCAATTATCTCTAGTATTCGTGTGCGAATTCACTTGATTTTATTCAGCTGACTTCTAACAGTGGTGTTCAAGGCGCGGTCGCCAAGTGGTAAGGCCGAGGACTGCAAATCCTCTATCGTCGGTTCGATTCCGACCCGCGCCTCCAATTTATTCTCAAAGGCTTACGTAATGGTA
>Ga0213865_10000488_pt1 | contig 27098 bp, 39 predicted proteins | sample PICome_6_FD_160100 | JGI IMG/M metagenome (GOLD analysis project Ga0213865, IMG submission 160100) | Coastal seawater microbial communities near Pivers Island, North Carolina, United States - PICO282 | ecosystem: Environmental > Aquatic > Marine > Coastal | place: USA: North Carolina...
ATCAGAAAAGAGAAAAAATAAGTTTTATATAATATTATGATTAATAATTTCAGAGTATTCAATTATTAATCATAATATTATTTAATAAGAAAGTTTTAATTCACTGTTGAATAAAATTTGACATTATCCTTTAATTAAATTACTTTTTTTCAATAATTGAAAAACAGTTTCGGTAGGTTGAACACCATTACTTAACCATTTTATAATTTTTTCTTCATTAAAATATGATTCTTTTGTAATTGGATTATAGTATCCAACTTCATCTACTGGGCGGCCATCTCGTCGAGTAGTATTTTCCATAATAACTAGTCGATATGAAGGTTGACGCTTTCTTCCGTTTCGTTTTAATCTTAGTTTTAACATAAGCTAATTTGTAAATTATGATTTTTTTTAATGGAACGAGCAATAAATATAAAGATTATCGTCTTGAGTAATACTCAATTACTAATAATTCATTTAACTCTAATAAAAGTTCGCTTCGATCACAATAATTTTTAACGGTTCCTTCTAATTTTGACTTATCTAACGTTAAATGACTAGGAGGATCAATTAAATTGCCGGTTTTCAAATTATTTTCAACAATATTTTTTGATGTTGATTTTGATTTTACTCCAATAACATCATTAATTTGACATTGGAAACTTGCGATATCAACAACTCGATTATTTACAGTAATATGTCCATGGTTTACTAATTGACGCGCAGCAGCAATTGTTGGAGCAAAACCTAATGAAAAACAAATTGTATCTAATCTCATTTCTAATAATTGTAATAAGATTAAACCAGTAACACCTTGGCGACGACGTGCTTCTTTAATATAATGGTATAATTGACTTTCACTTATTCCATAATTAAATTTTAATTTTTGTTTTTCCTCTAATCGGATACCATATTCAGTTGTTTTCTTTTTACCATCTCCTAAAGTTTTTCCATGTTGACCGGGTCTAGCAGTTTTTTTTGATGTTTTTTGTGTTAACCCTGGTAATTTACCCAATCTTCGTGTAATGCGTAATTTTGGTCCTCGATAACGTGACATAAAACTAGTATACCTATAATATCTATGTATTTGATTTTTCTTACTTTTTATTTTTAAATGTTTGAAGTAGGGCGAGTGACCGGACTTGAACCGGCGAATGGTGGAATCACAACCCACTGCCTTAACCACTTGGCTACACCCGCCAAACTATTTACCTATAATACTATACCAAGTTATATTAAATCACGTCTAGGTTATTAATACCATATTATATTTTTAAATATTTTAATATGAGAAAAACAAAAAATTTTTATTTGAATGGTGAGAAATTTTTTAGTGAAGATATTCTTAATTTATCAAATATAATTACTTATTTTAATTATAATTCATCTCTTTTAGTTCTTGAATATAACAGTTTTATTTGTCCTAAAGAAAAATGGGATACAATTTTTATTAATGACAATGATAAAATTGAAATAGTTACAATTGTTGGCGGAGGTTAAGTACAATATAAATACGTGTGGAACAAGAAAATAAAATTTTTTCTTAGATGATTATGAAGCATCTGATTTCTGTAAATTGATATTATCAATTTTAATGGTTTTTTTCATAGTTGCTTCATAATCCTCAGACATTTAATCATATTAAATAAAGAGATGCTACTTAATCATTTGATAATAAATATAGATTAAAATTAAATACCAAGTATTATTTATAATAAGAAAGCAAAATTTAATAAAGAAAATATATTTTAACTGCTCATTTGTGAACGCAATTAGTCTTTTTTTTTAATTTCATTATAAATATAAAAATTATTTTTTGAAATATAACTAAACTTTTTTAAATAAGACACTCGGGAAATTTATGCCTTTGTAAATACTAAACCATTACTTTCTCCATAGCGTTTCATAAAACGCATAAATCTATCCCAAGCCTCAGGACTTTTCATTATATAAATAGATTCAACTGCTTGAGGTTTTCCATTTACAAATCGAGCACTTACATCACGAGTTTCTAAAATACCTTCTTGATCAATCATATACATACCAGTTATTTCACCACTTAACGCTAAACTCTTATCTAAAATATTTGCATTTTTAAAACGGAATGTTGCTGTCCCTGTACTACCATCTCGAGAGCGAGTTAATCGAATATCAGGTAAAACTTTTTCATCTATACCTTTTATAAATTGAATATGAGCTATCATCGTTTTTTGTATTAAATAAAAATTTTTTGTCTTTGATTAATTCTAATCATATATGAACTATCAAAAGTTTAAAAAAATAGAAAGTAAAGTTTAAAAAAGATAGTTAAGAAACTGGGGTGGCAGGATTCGAACCTACGAATGGCGGAGTCAAAGTCCACAGCCTTACCACTTGGCGACACCCCAGTAAAGTAATATAGTAATTCAATAAATTAATATTTATTATATTAAATATTAATTTTGATATATTGGGCAAGAAGGGATTCGAACCCCTGACACCGTAGTTCGTAGCCACGTGCTCTAGTCCACTGAGCTACAAGCCCAAACTATATTACTCTTTAATAATACTAGTTAATGTTATTTTTAGTAAAGCTTTTAAAGAAAAAAATTTTAACAAAATTAAAAATTTAGCTTGCCGAATTGTTAAATTTTATTTTACAGTTATAAATATACAATTTTTAGATACTTATCAAAATTTAATATTATGGCAAAAAAAATCTTATATCAAGATAATGCACGACGTGCTTTAGAGCGTGGTATGGAAATAATGGTTGAAGCTGTTTCTGTAACTTTAGGCCCAAAAGGACGTAATGTTGTTTTAGAAAAAACTTACGGTTCACCACAAATTGTTAATGATGGGGTAACCATTGCAAAAGAAATTAAATTAGAAGACCATATTGAAAACACTGGTGTTTCTTTAATTCGTCAGGCAGCTGCAAAAACAAATGATGTTGCAGGTGATGGAACTACAACAGCAACTGTTCTTGCTTATGCAATGGTTAAAGAAGGATTGAAAAATGTGGCAGCCGGAGCAAATCCAATTTCAATAAAATTAGGTATGGAAAAAGCTACCCAATATCTAGTTATGCAAATAAATGAATTTGCTCAACCAGTAGAAGATATTCAATCAATTAAACAAGTGGCCTCAATTTCTGCCGGTAATGATGATATTATTGGTGCTTTAATAGCAGATGCATTAGCAAAAGTTGGTAAAGAAGGTGTAATTTCCTTAGAAGAAGGTAAAGGCATTGTTACTGAATTAGAAATTACAGAAGGTATGAAGTTAGAAAAAGGATTTATATCCCCATATTTTATAACTGATACTGAAAAAATGGAAGTATCTTATGAAAATCCTTATATCTTATTAACTGATAAACGAATTACATTAGTTCAGCAAGATTTATTGCCAATTTTGGAACAAATTACTAAAACAAAACGTCCTTTATTAATTATTGCTGAAGATGTTGAAAAAGAAGCATTAGCAACTTTAATTTTAAATAAGTTAAGAGGTATTGTGAACGTTGTTGCTATCCGTGCCCCAGGCTTTGGAGAATTAAGAAAGTTAATGTTACAGGATATTGCTGTTTTAACTGGTGGAACTGTTATCACTCAAGATGCTGGGTTAAGTTTAGATAATATTCAATTAAACTTATTAGGAGAAGCAAGACGAGTTATAGTTAACAAAGATACAACAACAATTGTTGGTGATGGGTTAGAAATTGAAAATATTAAAGCCCGTTGTGAGCAATTACGTAAACAAGTTAATATTGCTGAAACAGCATACGAGAAAGAAAAATTACAAGACCGAATTGCTAAACTTTCAGGTGGAATTGCTGTTATACGAGTGGGTGCAGTAACTGAGACAGAAATGAAAGATAAAAAATTACGATTAGAAGATGCTATAAATGCAACGCGCGCTGCAGTAGAAGAAGGAATTGTACCAGGCGGTGGAGCAACCTTAACTCATTTATCAGAAAACTTAGTAACATGGGCAAAAAATAATTTAAAAGAAGATGAATTAATTGGTGCTCTTATTATTTCACGTGCAATTGTCGCTCCGTTAAAAAGAATTGCAGAAAATGCGGGGATTAATGGACCAGTTATAATTGGTAAAGTTCAAGAACAAGAATTTGAAATAGGATATAATGCTGCCAAAAATATCTTCGGGAATATGTATGATGAAGGTGTTGTAGATCCTGCAAAAGTAACTCGTTCAGGTTTACAAAATGCAACATCGATAGCAAGTATGATCCTAACAACAGAATGTATTATTGTTGATGATATAGAAACAAGTAAATAAAAAAAAAATAGGTTATTATGAAACTCAAGTTTAATTTCTACAGAATATTGTTAATATGTAATATCTGTAGAAATTAAAATTTTATAATTCTGAAATACAATTATATTTTGTATATTAAGCTAATTTTCCTTCTAACAATTTTTGTAATTGTTCTAATGAATCTTTAATTGATTCTGAAGATTCATTGTTATTCGATAATAATGTGCGAAGGTTTTCTATTGCCGACTGTATTTCTTTTTTCTCATCCTCTGTACAGTTAGGAAGCTCATCATTATTAATTTTTTCTTCTACTGTTCTACAATAATTTGTAGCAGTTAAAATTAAATCATTTTTTTCTTTTTGCTCTTTGTCTATTGAAGCATATTTTTCGGCTTCTTCTAACATGTTATCAATCTCAGTTTCAGATAAGTTAGAACTACCTTGAATTGTTACACTTTGTTCTTTTCCGGACTCATTTTCTTTAGCAGTTACAGATAATAATCCGTCAACATTAATATCAAATGTTACTTCAATTTGTGGACGTCCTTTTGGAGCTTCTGGAATTCCTTCTAATTTAAAGTTTCCTAAACTTTTATTTCCACTAACAACTTCTCTTTCTCCCTGTAATACATGAATCTCTACATTTGTTTGATTATCTGCTGCTGTTGAAAACAATTCAGATTTTTTAACAGGAATTGTAGTATTTCGTGAAATTAGTTTTGTCATAATTCCACCAACTGTTTCAACACCTAGTGATAATGGAGTAACATCTAATAATAAGATATCAGTTATTTCACCTGCTAAAATACCAGCTTGAATTGCTGCACCAATAGCAACGACTTCATCAGGATTTACTGATTTATTTGGTTTTTTTCCAGTTAATGATTCTACTAATTGTTGAATAGCTTGAATTCGTGTTGATCCACCAACTAATACAACTTCATTAATTCCTGATTTATCTAATTTTGCATCTTTTAATGCTTTTTCAACAGGAATACGACAACGATCGATTAAATTGCTACATAAAGTTTCAAATTTTTCACGTGTTAAATCTTGTTGAATATGTTTTGGACCATTTTTATCTGCTGTAATAAAAGGTAAATTAATCGTTGTTTTTTCAACATTCGATAATTCCATTTTTGCTTTTTCAGCTGCTTCAGTTAAACGTTGTAAAGCTTGAATATCTTTAGTTAAGTTAGTACCTTCTTTTGCTTCAAAATCTTCAACTAACCAACGAACTAAAGCTTTATCAAAATCATCCCCACCTAAATTTGTATCACCGGCTGTTGATAATACTTCAAAAATACCATCACCAACTTCTAATACTGAAACATCAAATGTTCCACCACCTAAATCAAAAACTAAAATAGTTTCATTTTGTTTTTTATCTAAGCCATAAGCTAAAGAAGCTGCCGTAGGTTCATTAATAATTCGTAAAACTTCAATACCAGCAATTTTTCCAGCATCAACTGTTGCCTGTCTTTGAGAATCATTAAAATAAGCAGGGACTGTTATTACAGCTTTTGTAACATCTTGCCCCAAATATTCCTTTGCATCTGTAATTAGTTTTCGTATAACTTGTGCTGAAACTTCTTCAGGACTAAAATCTTTATTTAAAGAAGAACATTTAATTTTAATATTTCCGTTATCATCTTTAATAACTTTATATGGTAATTCTTTTGATTCTTCAGAAACTTCATCCGCTTTGCAACCTATAAATCTTTTAACTGAGAAAAAAGTATTTTCAGCATTAACAACAGACTGACGTTTAGCCAGTTGCCCAACTAATAGCTCTTCTTTTTTTGTATAAGCAACAATTGAGGGTGTTGTTCGAAAACCTTCTGCATTGGTAATTACTGTAGGCTGTCCCCCTTCAATCGCAGCAACTACAGAATTTGTTGTTCCTAAATCAATTCCTACTACTTTATTCATATAATTAACTTTGTATAAATTTATGTTTACTACTATAAATTATATACCATATATATAAATATACAAACTATTTAAGTCGGTTTATGTTACTATTTGTGGTAAATTAACTTGTGTAACATATAATAAAAAGTTATTATAAATAATAACATTGTATATTTTTCTTATATAGACAAAATCTTTTGATTTTTTTAGACTTATACAATAGTTTGATAATTATAATTATCAAAAGATTTATTTTTAAATTTAATAACAATACATTTTATTACTATTAATATATATATAAGTATTTTTTGGAGAAAAATATTGTGTCTTTAGGTTTATTAGGAAACAAAATTGGAATGACCCAAATATTTGATGAATCAGGGAATATCATTCCAGTTACAATTTTAAAAGTTGGACCATGTGTTGTTACACAAGTTAAAACTACATTAAACGATGGTTATAACGCAATTCAAGTTGGTTATGGTAATGTTTCAACAAAATCATTAACACAACCTCAATTAGGTCATTTACAAAAGTCAAATATTCAACCTTTAAAGTATTTAAAAGAATTTCGTGTAAATGATCCCGCTGAGTTCAATGTTGGTCAAGTATTAAATGTTGAATCATTTGTTGCGGGACAATTAATTAACGTTACAGGAAAGAGTATTGGTAAAGGCTTTTCAGGCCTTCAAAAACGTCATAATTTTGCAAGAGGTCCTATGACTCATGGGTCTAAAAATCATAGAGCTCCAGGGTCAATTGGTATGGGGACATCACCAGGTCGTGTTTTACCAGGAAAGAAAATGGCTGGCCAACTTGGTAATAAAATTACGAACATCAAGAAATTAAAAATTGTTCAAGTAAACAATGATGAAAATATTTTAGTTGTTAAAGGAGCTGTTCCTGGAAAACCAGGAAATTTACTTAGTATTGTTCCGTCAAAATAATGCATAAAAAATATTATTAAATAAATGAACATTAAGAAAAATACTATATGGCTGTTCAAAAAATTATAGAATACAATTCATTAGATTCAAATGGACAAATATCATCTGAGAAATATGATTTTAAACTTAATATCTTAGAAAATTCAGGTAATTATTTGATTCATCGAGATATTTTAAGACATCAAATTTCACAAAAGCAAGGAACGGTTTCAACGAAAACTAGAAGTGAAGTTAGAGGTGGGGGTAAAAAACCTTGGCAACAAAAAGGAACAGGTCGAGCTCGAGCTGGGTCAAGCCGTTCTCCATTATGGAGAGGTGGGGGTGTTATTTTTGGGCCGAAACCTAAAACAACTAATTTAAAGTTAAATAAAAAAGAACGTAATTTAGCATTACAAACTTTATTCTATAATAAACGGAATAATATTTCTATAATTGGTGAATTAGAATCATTAATTACTGAACCGAAAACAAAAGCTTTTTGTGATATTTGTAAAAATTATAATTTAAATTTAGATCAAAAAATTTTACTAGTTGTTTCTAAAAAAACAACTCCTTTAAAATTATCAACTCAAAATTTAAAAAATGTTGAATTAATTTCTGCATCAAATTTAAATACTTTAAGTTTATTAAAAGCAAAACAAATTTTGTTAACACCATTAGCAGTCAATGATATAAAGGAGATTTATTGTGATTAATTCTTCAGACCTTAATGATATCGATATGAATATTATAAAGTATCCAATTATTACGGATAAAGCTACACGATTATTAGCTAACAACCAATATAGTTTTGTTGTGAGCCCAAAATCTGATAAACCATCAATTAAAGCTGCAATTGAATATTTATTTAATGTTAAAGTGATAAAAATTAATACTGCTCATTTACCGAAAAAGAAAAAACGAATCGGTCAATATATGGGTTGGAAATCACATTACAAAAAAGCAATTGTAACGTTATCAGAGGGCGATACAATAAACTTATTTGCAGAAGAAAATTAATAATTATATAAATAAACCAAGTTTATGAGTATTCGTCTTTATAAATCATATACCCCAGGGACACGTAATAGAGCCCTATCATCTTTTTCGGAAATAACAACTGATAGACCGGAAAAAAGTTTAGTTAAAAAGAACCATCGAAATAAGGGTAGAAATAACAGAGGAGTTATTACTATACGACATAGAGGTGGTGGTCATAAAAAACAATATCGAGTAATTGATTTTAAACGTAATAAATATAATGTAGCTGGTATTGTTAATTCAATCGAATATGATCCAAATAGAAATGCACGAATTGCATTACTTCATTTTACAGATGGTGAAAAACGTTATATTTTACACCCAAATAATTTAAATGTTGGTGATACAGTTTTATCTGGAAAAGGAATTGCTTTAAATATTGGAAACACTTTACCATTAGAAGAAATTCCTTTAGGAACTTCTGTTCACAATATTGAATTAATCCCGAACCGTGGTGGGCAAATTGTTCGTTCTGCGGGAACATCAGCAAAAATTTTAGCTAAAGAAGGTGATTATGTAACTTTACGATTACCATCTAAAGAAATTCGCCTAATTCGTAAAGAATGCTTTGCTACTATCGGTGAATTAAGTAATAATGATGCTTTTCTTGTTCAAAGTGGTAAAGCTGGTCGAACACGTTGGTTAGGAAAACGTCCAACTGTTCGAGGTTCCGTTATGAATCCATGTGATCACCCACACGGGGGTGGAGAAGGTCGAACTCCAATTGGTCGTGCTCGGCCATTGACACCATGGGGAAAACCAGCATTAGGTAAAAAAACACGAAAAACAAAAAAATTAAGTAACGCTTATATTCTTCGTCGACGTTCGTAATTAATTCATAACAAAATTTATTAATAAGATTCTCAAAAATGTCAAGATCATTAAAAAAAGGACCTTTTGTTGCTTATCATTTATTAAAAAAAATTAATAAAATGAACGCAGAGGGAAAAAAAGATATAATTACAACTTGGTCACGTAGTTCAACAATATTGCCTAATATGGTTGGATTTACAATAGCTGTATATAATGGAAAACAACATGTTCCAATTTTTATCTCTGATCAATTAGTTGGCCATAAATTAGGTGAATTTGTTTCTACACGAACATTCAAATCACACATTAAGGCAGATAAAAAAACAAAACGTTAAGGAAAAACTAAACATGGCACGATTAGAATTAACATTAAATTTTCCCAAAAGTTTCCAAATTAAAACTTTTAATGTTAAATCTGAAAAAAAGTTATCTCCACTAGCAAAATTAATTTTGCAAAGTGTTCAGTTTAAACATTTTTATTATGTGCGTGATGATATATCTTATCTCTTAAAATCTAATCCGATTGAACGAGATTTTCTTTTACAAGCTTTGTATTCAATTGTAATTTCTTTACAAAATAATTTATCTATTAATTTCTTTGATATGTGGGTTTATGAAATTTATATAAATAAAGTTTCAACTCATAATAAATTTATGAATGATAAATCCCAAAATCTAGAACAAGGTGAATATATAACAATTAAATTAGCTTACGGAAGTAGTGTTTCTCAAGAAAAAAAATAATAGTTGAATATTAATTCTTTAGAAACCTCAAATATATGTAAAAAATATAGGAAACTCTATTATGTCGAATGGGCAATCAGTAAAAGCAGTAGCAAAATATGTGCGGATATCCCCGCATAAAGTAAGACAAGTCTTAGATCAAATTCGTGGTCGTTCATACCAAGAAGCATTAATGATATTAGAATTTTTACCATATGATGCCGGTTCACCAATTTGGCAAGTGGTTCATTCTGTAGCAGCAAATGCAAAAAATAATTATAATTTAGATAAAAAAAAATTAATTATTTCAGAAATCTTTGCAGATGAAGGTCCAAAACTAAAACGTATTCGACCACGTGCTCAAGGTCGGGCTTATAAAATTTTAAAACCAACATGTCATATTACAGTTGTTGTAAAATCAGTTAGTTAAGAAAATAAGAATTAAGGATTTTTTCTATGGGACAAAAAACACATCCTTTGGGATTTCGTTTAGGTATTACACAAGAACATCGATCGGCTTGGTATGCAGATTTTAAAAATTATTCAATGTTATTAGAAGAAGATGATAAAATTAGAACATACCTTAATAAATTAGCAAAATTCGCTAGTATTTCAAATATCCATATTAATAGAAATGGGTTAGGTGATCAAATCGAATTAAATATTGAAACAGGTCGTCCAGGAATACTAGTTGGAGATAATGGTTCTGAGATTAAAACTTTAGCCGCCAATATTAAAAAATTTATACCGAGTAATCGTCAAATTACTATTAATATTGTAGAAGTTGAAAACGTTAATTCAAATGCTTCTCTTATTGCTGATCTTGTAGTTCAACAACTTGAAGATCGTGTTGCATTTCGTCGTGCAATTCGTGAAGCATTAAAATGTGCCCAAGATAATGAAGTAAATGGTATTAAAATTCAAGTATCTGGGCGATTAAATGGAGCAGAAATTGCGAGAAGTGAATGGATTCGTGAGGGTCGAGTTCCATTACAAACTCTAAGAGCAGATATTGATTACGCTACAAAAGAAGCAAATACAATTTACGGTGTTTTAGGTGTAAAAGTCTGGTTATTTAAAAATGAAATATTAAAAAAATAATAAGACCACAAAAAAATAACTGAAAAGGTATATTTACTAATTAATCTCATTTCATTATGTTAAGTCCAAAAAGAACAAAATATAGAAAATACCATCGCGGTAGAATGCGCGGTAAAGCAACTCGAGGAAACGAAGTTTCATTTGGAAAATATGGCTTACAAGCTTTAGAACCATCATGGATTACTTCACGTCAAATTGAAGCAACACGAAGAACAATTACGCGTTATACTAAACGTGGTGCATCATTATGGATTAGAATTTTCCCTGATAAAACGGTTACAGCTCGTGCTGCTGAATCACGTATGGGATCTGGTAAAGGTGCTGTTGACTACTGGGTTGCTACAGTAAAACCAGGAACAATTTTATTTGAAATTAGCTCTGTTCCGGAAGAAGTTGCACGTGCTGCTTTTAATTTAGCTGCATACAAGTTACCAATTAAAACAAAATTTATTATTAGACACGATAATTAATAACATATGACTAACTCTAACAGTAAAGATAATATGTCAATGTCGACTCAAGAATTGATTAAAGAGCTGAAAGAGGCAGAAAAGGTATTATTTGATTTGCGATTTAAAAAAGCTACTCGCCAACCATTTAAACCTCATCAAATTAAAGCTACTAAAAAAAAGGTAGCAACATTAAAAACTATTTTAAGAGCTAAATTTTTAGATTAAGTCTACGAATAATCATATAATTTAGACTTTGATAAATTGATTCCTTAAAATAATAGATATATATCTCTTTGAAAATCATAAGACTTATCTCTTTATACGTAGGTTCTTAACAGTTGAGATAAATATTAAATAATCGATAATTTAAATAAGGTTCAATTTTTAAAACATAAGATATTACTTAATATTCTTATAAAAAAATTAAATAGAGGTTTTAAGGAGTTTTAAAATGCCTGTAAAAGAAAAAATTGGTATTGTCGTGAGTAATAAAATGCAAAAAACTGTAGTGGTAAAAGTTGAAAGCCGCTATCCACATCCTATTTACTCAAAGACAATGATCAAGACACGAAAATATTTAGCTCATGACGAAATGAGTGAATGCAATATTGGTGACCAAGTTTTAGTAACGGAATGTCGACCTCTTAGTAAAAAGAAGCGTTGGTCAGTAGCTAAAATTATGTCAAAATCATCGTTAATTACTTAAGATTATCTTTTTATGATTTATCCACAAACAATGTTAACTGTAGCTGATAATACAGGTGCAAAAAAAATTATGTGTATCCGCGTTTTAGGCGGTAACCGAAAATATGGAAAAATTGGCGATACCATTATTGGTGTTGTTAAAGAAGCTCTTCCAAATATGCCAATTAAAAAATCAGATGTTGTTCGAGCAGTTATAGTAAGAACATCGAAAACTATTCGTCGTGCTGATGGTATGTATATTAGATTTGATGATAATGCGGCTGTAATTGTAAATATGGAAAATAATCCACGTGGAACGCGGGTTTTTGGTCCTGTTGCTCGTGAAATCCGTGATAAGAATTTTTCTAAAATTGTTTCATTAGCTCCGGAGGTTTTATAAATGCCAAAAGGTAAAAAATTACATGTTAAAATCGGTGACAACGTAAAAATCATTTCTGGTTTTGATAAAAATAAAACAGGTGAAGTTACTAAAATTTATAATAATACAGGTAAAATTTTAGTAAAAGGTGTTAATTTTAAGTTTAAACATATTAAACCAAACACGGAGAGTGATGTTGGAGAAATAAAACAATTTGAAGCTCCAATTCATCATTCAAATGTTAAATTAATTTAAATTATTTTAAATAAAGAATATGCGTAGTCAACATTCCTTAGAAGAAATTGCAGAATTATATGGTCTATTAGAAAATATAAAAAAAGAATATGAAACTGGTATTCACTCGGTATTACGAAAAAGTAATCCAGAATTATTTTCAAATCCCCATACTATTCCAAAACTTAAAAAAATTAGTATCAATAGAGGGTTAGGGTTAGCAGCTCAAAATACTAATATTTTAAAAAAAAGTATCACTGAATTCACAAGAATTACAGGGCAAAAACCATTAATTACAAGAGCAAAAAAAGCTGTAGCTGGTTTTAAAATTCGAGAAAATATGGAGTTAGGGTTATCAAGTACATTACGTGGTGAAAAAATGTATAGTTTTCTTACAAAGTTAATCTTCTTCACGTTTGCACAAATTCGTGATTTCCGAGGTTTATCGGTTAGAAGTTTTGATAAAGCCGGTAATTATACTTTCTCATTAAAAGAGCAATTAATTTTCCCAGAAATTGAATATGATGACGTAGATCAAATTCAAGGGTTGAGTGTAACTCTTGTTGTAGATTCATCAACACCAAAATCTCGCTCTAAAACAGTTGATCGAGTTTTAAATGGTATGATTTTATTGAAATTTTTACGATTCCCTTTAAATGATTGTGGGTATTATGATAAATACTCTTCTTTTGGAGAAATTAATCAAGTATGGGATAAGAAAAAACACTTACGTCGTAAACGTTGGTCACAAGAATAAATAAAATAAGGAGTTACTAGTGGTCACAGATAATATTGCAGATATGTTAACTCGTATACGAAATGCAAATATGGTGAAACATCAAATTGTTGAAGTACCAGCAACAAAAATGTCAAAAGCAATAGCTTCAATTCTTAAAGAAGAAGGGTTTATTGAAAATTTCGAAATTTATAGTGAAAATTTGTATCAATACTTACTTCTTTCATTAAAGTATAAAGGACAATCTAGAGAAAGAGTGATTAGTAAAATTAAACGAGTTAGTAAACCTGGTTTACGAGTTTATGCTAATTCAAAAACATTACCTAGTGTTTTAGATGGCTTAGGAGTTGCTATTCTTTCAACCTCTAAAGGGGTAATGACAAACACTAAAGCTAAAGAGCTTGGGATTGGTGGTGAAGTTTTATGTTATATTTGGTAATTGGAGTAAATCTATAATATGTCACGAATCGGAAAATTACCAATTAAAATACCAACAACTGTAGATGTTACAAATACTGATTCAGTTATAACAGTAAAAGGTAAATTTGGAACATTAGAACGAACAATTCCAGATGTTATTGGAGTTGAACAAACAGAAGGTAGTTTAATTGTAAGTTTAAAAAAAGAAGAACGAACTAATAAGGCTTTACATGGGTTATATCGAACATTAATTAACAACATGATTATTGGTGTTTCAGAACAATTCCTTATAACTCTTTTATTACAAGGTGTTGGATACCGAGCGAGTGTTCAAGGAAAATCTCTTGTTTTAAATTTAGGTTTTAGTCATCCAGTAAACATAGATATTCCTGAAGGAATAACAGTTGAAGTTGCTCAAAATACAACGATTGATATAAAAGCATGCGATAAAGAACAATTAGGATTATTTGCAGCAAAAGTACGATCATGGCGTCCACCTGAACCATATAAGGGTAAAGGAATACTTTACAAAGGTGAAAAAATCTTACGTAAAGCTGGTAAATCGGGTAAATAATAAAAATTACTAAGTTCTAACAAAAAGTATATTATGAAATTTTCAAAAAGAGTTTTATTAAGACTTAAAAATAAAAATAAAAAATTAAAGCCTGATAAATATAAAAAGTTAAAACGTGAAAGCGTAAGAGGATTAATAAAAGGAACAGTAGAACGTCCACGTTTATCTGTTTTCCGTTCTAACGAACATATTTATGCACAAATTATAGATGATACGACAGCTAAAACACTTGTTTCTTGCTCAACTTTAGATCGAGATATCAAACTTAATAGTGAAAATGGTCGTACCTGTAATGCATCAAGACTTATGGGGCAAAAATTAGCCGAATTAAGTATCAAAAAAAATATAACAAAAATTGTCTTTGATCGAGGTCCATACTTATATCATGGTCGAATAAAAGCTTTAGCAGACGGTGCTCGAGCAGGTGGCCTACAATTTTAACGAATAATTAAAAAATAATAAATTTTATGAGTACCGAGTTAAAACAAGTTAATAAATTAAAAAAAACATCTCGTCGTAATGAAAATTTAAATGATGCGAAATTTATTGAACGATTAATTAAAATCAGTCGTGTAACAAAAGTAACAAAAGGTGGGAAAAAATTAAGTTTCCGTGCTGTAGTTGTTATCGGTGATGAAAATGGCCAAGTTGGTGTTGGTGTTGGTAAAGCTGAAGATGTAGTTAATGCTTTTAAGAAAGCAAAAACAGATGGAAGAAAGAATTTAATAAAAATCCCAATTACAAAATCATTAAGTATTCCACATGGTGTTATAGGTGATAAAGGAGCATGTAAAATTATCATGCGACCTTCAATTGAAGGTTCAGGGGTTATTGCTGGTGGAGCAGTTAGAACTGTTTTAGAAGTTGCAGGAATTAAAAATGTAATTGCGAAACAATTAGGTTCTGATAACTTATTAAATAATGCACGTGCTGCAATTGTAGCATTAGAAAGTTTAACTACTAAATCACAAGTTTTAGAAAAACGTGACTTAAATTAATATTTACGAAGTCACATAAATAAAAAGTACTTGAATTTTAAACTATTAAAAATGAAAATGAAAAAGACAGACGATATTTTATTAAAACGTCTTTTATTAAGTGTCGGAATACTTCTATTTATTAGAATGGGAACATTTTTACCAATTCCTGGTATTAATCACGGGCACTTAGCCTTTTATATTCAACAACACCCAATCACAAAAAATTTAGTAAGTACTTTTTCAGGAAATGATACATTTGTAATTGGATTATTTACTTTAAATATATTTCCTTATATAAATGCTTCGATTATGGTGCAGTTAATCACTGGATTAATACCTAGTATTTCTAAATTGCAAAAAGAAGGAGGGGGTGAAGGGCGACGAGCAATTACTCGATTAACACGTTTAATTACATTTGGTTGGGCTTTAATTCAAAGTTCAAGTATTGCCTTTTATTTAAAGCGTGCTTTATTTGATTGGAGTCCACTATTAGCTTTTGAAATAGTGCTTTGGTTAACTACAGGTGCAATGATAGTTTTATGGCTAAGTGAATTAATTACTGAATATGGGTTAGGAAATGGAGCATCGTTATTAATTTATACAAATATAATTTCGAGCTTACCGAATTTAGGTAAAAAATTAGCAACTGAAAATATGGGTAATTTAACTGCTGTATCTGGATTTGGTATTGCATTATTATTCTTTATTGCAATATCAGGTATTATTACATTACAAGAAAGTGCCAGAATTGTCCCGTTAATTTCTTCAAAACAACTAGGTCAAAGCCAGCCTTCAGTTTCAAAAGTTAAATCAAACAATTATATTCCTTTGCGTTTTAATCAAGCAGGAGTTATGCCTATCATCTTAACAACTGCACTATTAGTTTTACCAAACTATATTACTAATCTAGGAGTATTTCCACTTTTAACTCTCCCTATTTTCTTAAAATCATCAAAAATTATTTATTGGGTTAGTTACTTTATATTAATTTTAATCTTTAGTTCATTTTATTCAACTATTGTTTTGAACCCTAAAGATATTTCTCAAGAATTACAAAAAATGGCTGTAAGCATACCAGGTGTCCGACCTGGTTTAGCAACAACATTTTATTTAAAACAGGTGATGAAACGAGTAACCTTTTTTGGAGCCATAATATTAGCAATATTAGCAACTCTTCCAAATATTATTGAAGGAATCTTAAATGTTTCAAGTTTCAATGGTTTAGGTACTACATCTTTATTAATTTTAGTAGGTGTTGTTCTCGATATTTCACGTGAAATGAAAAGTATCATTCTTTCTAATATCTATAATGAAAGATTTGATTAAATCAAGTAAAAAATTTATTTATTAATTTAATATTTATAACGTTATAATGAAAGTCCGTCCTTCAGTTAAAAAAATGTGTGATAAGTGTCGAGTAATTAAAAGACACGGAAAAATTATGGTAATTTGTCCAAATCCAAAACATAAACAGAGACAAGGTTAATATTTAAAAGGAGTTAAGTAAGTGGTAAGATTATTAGGTATAGATTTGCCAAGAAATAAACGAATCGAATATGCACTTACGTATATTCATGGAATTGGTCTTACATCGGCAAAAAAAATTGTTCAATTAGCAGAGATTAGTCCAGAAACTAGAACTGATGATATTACTACAGAACAATCAGTGGTATTACGTAATATCCTAGAAAATTTTGAATTAAAATTAGAAGGAGATTTACGACGTTTTAACGGATTAAATATCAAACGGTTAAATGAAATAAATTGTCATCGGGGAAAAAGACACAGAAACAGTTTACCTGTTCGTGGACAACGAACACGAACAAATGCTCGTTCAAGACGAGGAGCGAAAAAAACTGTTACTGGTAAGAAAAAATAATATTCTTTTGTTAGCAGTTATATTAATTAAAAATATTAAATTACTATGGCACAAAAAAGCAGAAAACCGGCAATAAAAAAAAATAGAAGTAATCTTGGAACAGGTGTTGTTCATATTCAATCAACTTTTAATAACACAATTGTTACAATTACTAATATAGCAGGAGATACAATATCATGGGCATCTTCTGGTAGTTCTGGGTTTAAGGGTGCGCGTAAAGGAACTCCTTTTGCTGCACAAACAGCGGCAGAAAAAGCAGCTTTAGACGCATTAAGTACAGGTATAAAAACTGTTGAAATTTTAGTAAAAGGTCAAGGTTCAGGACGTGAAACTGCTATTCGTTCAATCGAAGGCGCAGGTTTAGAAATTCTTTCAATACAAGATATAACTCCAGTACCACATAATGGATGTCGTCCACGAAAACGTCGACGTGTATAAGTCTATTTACTTATAAAATAAATAAACTATGAATTCCACAAAAAATTTTATCAATAGTTCTAATTTATTAATGGAATGTTTAAAATCAGAAAAAATTGAATCAGGTCCTATGTATGGACAATTTTTGATTGATTCACTAAGTTCTGGTCAAGGAATAACAATTGGGAATTTATTAAGACGGGTTTTATTAGGGGATTTACAAGGAACTGCTATTACTGGTGTTCGAATTGCAGGTGTAAAAGATGAATTTTCATTAATTCCAGGTGTTCGTGAAGATATTCTTGAAATTTTATTAAATTTAAAAGGAATTATTTTAAAATCAAATGTCTCTACACGACAATTTGGGCGTTTACGATTACATGGACCTGCAGTTATTACAGCTAATTCAATTCAATTACCACCAGAAGTAGAAATTGTTAATCCTAATCATTATATTGCAACAATTTCAAGTTCACATATATTAGAAATAGAATTTAAAATTGAATCTGGAACGAAATATAGATTAGCAAATGAACTGTTTTCAGATAAATTTGAAGATTTCATAGAAACAGATGCAATTTTTATGCCTGTACAAAAGGTAGATTTTAAAGTTGAAAATGTTTATGACAATTCAAATAACATTAAAGAACGTTTATTTATTGATGTTTGGACAAATGGTAGTGTTTCTCCTGAAGAAGCAATCTTTTCTGGGTGTAATTTAATCATAGATTTATTTAAGTCTATTGGTGATCACAAAATTAAAAAAGAAAAAGAAACCATAAAAGAAAAAAATCATATAAAACCTATAGATCCATATACTCATATTGCTATTGAAGAATTACAATTATCAGTACGCCCTTATAATTGTTTAAAAAGAGCTCAAATCAATACAATTGGAGATTTATTAGAGTATTCTCCAGAAAAGCTTTTAGAATTAAAAAACTTCGGTCGAAAATCTGCCGATGAAGTTTTTGCTACTCTTAAAAATAAATTAGGAATAGTTTTAAAATAATTATTTAGTTTAGATTTAATTTTATGAATAAAACATTTATTCCAGCTACAAATTATAATAAAAGAAAATGGTATGTCATTGATTGTAAAGATAAACAATTAGGACGATTAGCATCGACTATTATACCATTATTAACAGGTAAATCAAAATCTATTTATCACCCATCAGTAGATGTTGGTGATTATGTAATATTACTGAACAGTGAACATATAAAACTTGATCGTGATGTAGAACGATTTCACGTTTATCAACCAGGACGTCCTGGTAGCTCGTTAAAACGAATAGTAAATATAGTACCAAAACGAATTATTGAAAACTGTGTTTTTAATATGTTACCAAATGGGTATCCTAAAAAACATTTGGTAAAACGGTTAAAAGTGTATCAAGGTGATCAACATCCACATGGAGCACAAGATCCTAAACCATTAGATATACTTTAATCATTTAATTAACAAACTAAAAAAGAGTTATGAATATAGTGTTTCAAAAAGATAAAATTGGACTTGGAAAAAGAAAACGTGCAGTAGCGCGTGTTTTTCTTGTTCCAGGAAATGGGAAAGTAACTATTAATAAAGTTTCTGGTGAAAAATATTTACAATATAATACAAATTATTTAAATGCGATTTGGGCACCATTAGAAAAATTAAACCTAAAAAATCAATTCGATATTGTTGCCATTGTAAAAGGTGGTGGTTTAACTGGTCAAACTGACGCTATTAAATTAGGTGTTGCTCGTTTGATTTGTAAAATGGAAAGTGAAAATCGTTTAATATTAAAACCATTTGGTTTTTTAAGTCGAGATGCACGAATTAAAGAACGTAAAAAATATGGTTTACGAAAAGCCAGAAAAGCATCACAATACTCAAAACGTTAAAAAATTTAAAAATATGCCAAAACCTGAAATTCATCCAACTTGGTTTCCAGACGCTGTTGTTCTTTGTGAGGGAAAAACTCTTTGTTCAATTGGTTCAACAAAACCCCAGTTACAACTTGATGTTTGGTTAGGAAACCATCCTTTTTATACAGACTCACAAACACTTGTAGATAGTGAAGGGCGTGTAGAAAGGTTTATGAAAAAATATGGATTACAAACAAAAGACAATTAAATTAATTATAGTAAAATAAATGCCAACTATTCAGCAATTAGTTCGTTCAAGACGAATACAAATTAATAAAAAAACAAAATCACCTGCTTTAGTAAATTGTCCACAACGACGTGGTGTATGTACACGTGTATATACAACAACACCAAAAAAACCAAATTCAGCAATTCGTAAAGTTGCTCGTGTTCGCTTAACTTCTGGTTTTGAAGTAACAGCTTATATTCCTGGCGAAGGTCATAACTTACAAGAACACTCAGTTGTTTTAATTCGTGGTGGTCGAGTAAAAGATTTACCAGGTGTACGATACCATATTGTTCGCGGTGCATTAGATAGTGGTGGTGTTAAAGATCGAACACAACGACGCTCGAAATATGGAGTTAAAAAGCCCAAAAGTTAAATACTAATTTAAAAATTTAAAATTAGTATTTACTAAAACGATTTATTAAAAAATAATTATTAGTATGTCACGTCGAAATATTTCAAAAAAACGATTTCCTAAAGCAGATCCTACCTATAATAGTTACTTAGTTAGTTTATTAGTAACAAGAATTTTAAAATCAGGTAAAAAGAATTTAGCCCAAAATATTGTAAATGGTGCATTTGATATTATAAAATCAAAAACCAATGAAGATCCATTAGTAATTTTTGAAAAAGCTATTAGAAATGCTAGTCCAGTTGTAGAAGTAAAAGCACGACGAATTGGGGGTTCAACATACCAAGTTCCAATTGAAGTTAGTAGTTTTCGAGCAACTAATTTAGCATTACGTTGGATTATTCAATATTCAAGACAACGTGTGGGTAGAACAATGTCAATTAAACTAGCGAGTGAAATTATTGACACTGCAAACGATATAGGTAATACTATAAAGAAAAAAGAAGAAACTCATAAAATGGCAGATGCAAATAAAGCATTTGCGCATTTCCGTTATTAAATTTTAATCATTAATGATTTAAATTTAATTTCGCTAAAAGCACAGAGATTTTTATTATAAACATTAAACTTTAAAGGAACTTTTCAAAATGGCACGTGAAAAATTTGAACGTACAAAACCCCATGTTAATATTGGTACTATTGGTCACGTTGATCATGGTAAAACAACTTTAACAGCAGCAATCACTGCAACATTAGCATTAGAAGGTGATTCTGTAGCAAAAGATTATTCTGATATTGATGGTGCACCTGAAGAACGTGCTCGTGGGATTACAATTAACACGGCACACGTTGAATATGAAACAAAAGATCGTCATTATGCTCACGTAGATTGTCCAGGTCACGCCGATTATGTAAAAAATATGATTACTGGTGCGGCACAAATGGATGGAGCTATTTTAGTTGTATCAGCAGCGGATGGTCCAATGCCACAAACAAGAGAACACATCTTATTATCAAAACAAGTTGGTGTTCCACATATTGTTGTGTTCTTAAACAAACAAGATCAAGTAGATGATGAGGAATTATTAGAATTAGTAGAATTAGAAGTAAGAGAATTATTATCTGCATATGATTTCCCAGGTGATGATATTCCAATTTGCCCTGGTTCAGCGTTACAAGCAATTGAAGCTATTTCTGCAAACCCAGATATTAAACGAGGTGATAACCCATGGGTTGACAAAATTTACGCTTTAATGGATGAAGTTGATGCATATATCCCAACACCAGAACGTGATGTTGAAAAAACATTCTTAATGGCAATTGAAGATGTATTTTCAATTACTGGACGAGGTACAGTAGCAACTGGTCGAATTGAGCGAGGAGTTGTTAAAGTTGGTGATAACGTTGAAATTGTTGGTGTTGCTGAAACTCAAACAACAACTATTACGGGTATTGAAATGTTCCAAAAAACCTTAGATGAAGGTTTTGCTGGTGATAACGTTGGTATTTTATTACGTGGTGTTACACGAGAAGATATTGAGCGTGGTATGGTATTAGCACAACCAGGTACAATTACACCACATACAAACTTTGAATCTGAAGTATATGTATTAACTAAAGAAGAAGGTGGACGTCATACACCATTCTTTACTGGTTACCGACCACAATTTTACGTAAGAACAACTGATGTAACAGGTTCAATTGAGCAATTCACTGCAGATGATGGTTCTGTTGTAGAAATGGTAATGCCAGGGGATCGTATTAAAATGACTGCTGAATTAATTTACCCAGTTGCAATTGAAGAAGGTATGCGTTTTGCTATTCGTGAAGGCGGCCGAACAATTGGTGCTGGTGTTGTTTCTAAAATTGTTAAATAATTAAAAAAATTTATGGAAATAAAACCGAATGAAAAAATTCGTGTACGATTAGAATCGTTTAATCATGAACTTTTAAACACATCGTGTCAAAAGATAATGGAAATTACTCAAAATAATAACATTGATAATGTTGGAGTAGTTTCATTACCTACAGATAAGCGAATTTATTGTGTACTGCGCTCTCCGCATGTTAATAAAGATTCACGAGAGCATTTTGAAATTCGAACTCATAAACGAATTCTAGAAATTTATTATGATTCATCGGTAAATATTTTTGATTTATTAGTAAAATCTGATTTACCACCAGGAGTATTATACAGAATCTGTTTATCATAAAATAAGTTAATTAAACAAATGTAATTACTTACATTTGTTTAATTAACTTATTTTATGATAAATAATAGTAATTTTTTTTTAATTTAAGTATTTTACTTTTAAAATGGGGACGGAGGGACTTGAACCCTCACGCACTATCACTAGGCAACGGATTTTAAGTCCGTCGTGTCTACCAATTCCACCACGTCCCCTAAATGACATGTATTTATATTATATTTTATATGTTTATAAAAAAGCAATGATATTGAACTATATTTAAAGGCGGCACCCAGATTCGAACTGGGGATAGAGGATTTGCAATCCACTGCCTTACCACTTGGCCATACCGCCAAAAATACAATTGTTCTTTGCTCTATTAATTATTATAATTAAAAGTAATCTATTATGCAACTATAGAAAAAATACATTGTATAATTTATAATTTTTTATAAAGAGCTATACTAATAAAGTAAATTTAACGTGAATAGAAAAACAAACTATTAGTGATAAAAATAAAATTTTTATTTACTAAACATGAGGAAGGAAATCAAATGTTTGAAAAGTTTACTGAAGGTGCTATTAAGGTAATTATGCTAGCACAAGAAGAAGCGCGCCGTATGGGTCATAATTTTGTAGGTACTGAACAATTATTACTTGGTGTAATTGGTCAAAGACATGGGATAGGTGGACGTGCATTAGCTCAATTAAATGTAACACTGAAAAAGACACGGAAAGAAATTGAAAAATATATTGGGCGTGGAACTGGATTTGTTGCTTCTGAAATACCGTTTACTCCTCGTGCAAAACGTGTGTTAGAAATGTCAATTCATGAAGGTCAAGATCTTGGAGTTAATTACGTTGGAACGGAACACGTTTTACTGTCTTTAATAAATGAGGCAGACGGAATCGCAATGCGAACTCTAGATAAGTTAAGAGTAAATATTCCTAAATTAAGACATTTAATTTTAACTTATATCGAAGAACAGCAAGAAGATATTTTAAAACCACCATTAACTGATCAAGAAAAATGGGCAATGGCTCGGGAAAAAGCTGGATTAAAAACACCAGCGTTAGATAGTTATACGGAAAATATTACGAAAGAAGTTATGAAACAACGTCTAGACCCAGTTATTGGGCGAGACGAAGAAATCAATTCTTTAGTTAAAGTTCTAGGCCGTCGTCGAAAAAATAACCCAGTTTTAGTTGGGGAAGCAGGGGTTGGTAAAACAGCTTGTGCTGAAGGACTTGCAATGCTAATGCAAAGTATGGATTGTCCAGAATTTTTATTAGACCATGTTATACGTGCACTTGATCTTGGTTCAGTTTTAGCTGGAACAAAATATAGAGGTGAATTTGAAGAGCGTATGAAACATATAATTGATGAAGTGAATCAACATGGAAAAACAATTCTAGTGATTGATGAAATTCATACTTTAGTAGGTGCAGGTGCAGCTGAAGGAGCTGTTGACGCTGCAAACCTTTTAAAACCTTCTTTAGCGCGTGGGACTTTACGTGTTATTGGAGCTACTACTATAGATGAATACCGTCGATATATTGAAAAAGATCCAGCTTTAGAACGAAGATTCCACTCAATTGTTGTAGAAGAACCATCTGTAGAAACAACAATTGATATTTTAAAAGGTTTAAAATCTGAATTCCAACGCCATCATGCTTTAACTTATAACGATGCAGCTTTAGAAGAAGCAGCAAAACTTTCAAGTAGATTTATTGCAGATCGTAATTTACCAGATAAAGCTATTGATGTAATTGATGAAGCCGGTTCACGTGTAAGATTACGAAATAATTCTCTACCTACTGGTTTACAAAAATTACTTGTAGAATTACATGAAACAATCAAAGATAAAAATGATGCAATTAGTGAAAATGACTTTACTACTGCAAAATTATTGGTTGAACATGAAATAGAAGTTCGTACGCATTTACGAATAATGCGTTTTGCATTAACTAGTAAAGAAAGATATGCGAAGTATGCAAATCCAAATGGCCCACGTTTTGATGAAGTTACTGAAACAGATATCTCTAAAGTTATTTCTGCTTGGACAGGTATACCTGTAACAAAAATTAATCAGTCAGAAAATGAGCGCTTAAAGTTAATGGAGGATATTCTTCATGAACGACTTATTGGACAACACCATGCAATTACAGCGGTTTCAAAAGCTGTAAGAAGAGCACGAGTTGGTATTCAAGATCCAAAACGTCCAATTGCAAGTTTTATATTTGCTGGTCCAACCGGTGTTGGTAAAACGGAGTTAACAAAATCTTTAGCAGAATACATGTTTGATGATGAAAAAAGTCTTATTCGATTTGATATGTCTGAATTTATGGAAAGACATACTGTTGCTAAATTAATTGGGTCACCTCCTGGATATGTAGGTTTCCAAGATGGTGGTCAATTAACTGAAGCAGTTCGACAAAAACCGTATTCTATTGTTCTATTTGATGAGGTTGAAAAAGCACATCCTGATGTTTTCAATTTATTTTTACAAATATTAGATGATGGTCATTTAACAGATTCAAGTGGTAAAGTTGTTAGTTTTAAGAATTGTATTATTGTAATGACAACTAACTTAGGTGCTAGAGTTATTGAAAAAGAATCTCCTGTTCTTTCAAAAGAAAAAATTGGATTCGGCCGTAGATTTGATACAGCTCTAGAAAGAGAAAATAAAAAGATTGAATTACTGGTAAACTCGGATGGTACTTTTTCATTAAAGCCGCCTGTTGAACGAGAAGTAACACCTGAAGATGAAGAAAAATTTGTTAAAATAACAGGGTTAGTACAAGAAGAATTGAAAAAATTCTTCCGTCCAGAATTCTTAAATCGAATTGATGATATTATCGTTTTTAACCACTTATCAAAACATGATATTTGGCAAATTTGTGGGTTAATGCTAAATCAATTAAGTAAACGGTTAAAAGAGCAAGGTGCTACTTTAAATATAGATAACGCTGTACGATTCTTCCTTACAGAAGAAGGTTATGATCCAATCTATGGAGCTCGTCCATTACGTCGATCAATTACTAAATTCTTAGAAGATAAATTAGCTGAAGCTTGTTTAAGTAATGTTATTCATGAAGGTACAGAAATAAATGTTACACAACAAATAAAACCAAATGTTTATGGAAATCGACCTGTGTATTCACCAATATTTGATGACATTTATACTACAGATATTTTAATTGATTTTGATTACAGTAACGTCGATTTCAGTAAAGTTCAAAAAAATGAAAAACAAGAAAAAGAAGTAGAAAAAAAAGATAATAAATCAAAAGTAGAAGCATAAATTTTACTAATCAAAAAGCTTAAATTTAATCTTTTGAGGAAAGGTAGAAAAAGTAGTGATCTTCTTAGAAACCTTTTTTAATATTAAATATTATTCTATTCATATTTAGAATAATATTTAATTAATTAGAATATTTTTATATTTATTTTAATTGACTAATTTGATTAATTGGAGAACTAGGTGTTGCGTAGTATTTTTTTTCCATTCGCCCGGCTAAATGCCCTAATCTACCTGCTTGTACTCCTAATTTCATTGCTAAGGCCATTTGTTCAGGGTTTTTTGCTTGAGCTACTGCCGTATTTAATAAAATTCCATCAGCTCCTAATTCCATTGCTAATGTAGCTTCACTTGGAGCACCAATTCCTGCATCTACAATAACGGGAATATTTGCATTTTCAATAATAATTTGGAGATTCGATAAATTAGTCAAACCTTGGCCAGATCCAATAGGTGAGCCAAGTGGCATAACCGTAGCACATCCTAAATCTTCTAAATGTAACGCTAACATCGGGTCAGCATTAATATAAGGTAAAACTGTGAAACCTTTTTTTACTAAAAATTCTGCTGCTTTTAAAGTTCCAATCGGATCGGGTAATAAATATTTGGGATCAGAAATAACTTCTAGCTTAACAAAATAATTATCTTCTTGACCTAGTTGACATGCTAATTCATGACCTAAAAATGCCATTCGAATAGCATCCTCAGCAGTTTGTGATCCTGCTGTATTTGGTAATAACCAAAGTTTTTCCCAGTCTAACGATTTAAGGAAACTAATATTATCTTGGTTTATATTTGTTGGTAAGCGTCGAATGGCAACTGTAACAATTTCACACTCACTTGTTTGGATACTTTTTAGAGCATCTTGACTTGTTCTATATTTTCCAGTTCCTAACATTAAGCGTGAAGAAAATGATTTACCCCCAATTTTTAAAGGATCAAAGATATTTTTCATAATTTTCTATAATTTTAGTTTATTTTAAACTCCCCAGGTAGGACTTGAACCTACGACCAATCGGTTAACAGCCGATTGCTCTACCACTGAGCTACTGAGGAAATACCTATTACTCAGATGTTATCATATCTTTATTTCTAATTCAAGGTAATAACGTAAAAAAATTTTAAAAATTTTTTACGTTATTTGTTTTGTTTAAAACTAAAAATCTTAAAACATTTGAATCAAATTTTAAACTACTCGAAAAATTTTCTATACGTTTTGGGATACTTGAGAAATTAATTTGGATAAAATTCCCACGTTTTTGATCAGCAATCTCGTAAGCTAAATCTCGTTTACCTCTTGAAATTACTGAAATTTCTGATGCATTTAATTTTCTTAAAGTTTTAGCATAATTAAAAGCCCAAGTTTTTAATTCATTATCATTGAATTCTTCTGTTAAAAGAATCATCATTTCGTATTTTATTGTTTTTGACATAAAAAGCATTAGTATGAAATTAAAAATATAGTACTTGAGGTTTATGAATAATGTCAAATTTTATTCAACAGTGAATTAAAACTTTCTTATTAAATAATATTATGATTAATAATTGAATACTCTGAAATTATTAATCATAATATTATATAAAACTTATTTTTTCTCTTTTCTGAT
>Ga0213865_10000489_pt1 | contig 27069 bp, 35 predicted proteins | sample PICome_6_FD_160100 | JGI IMG/M metagenome (GOLD analysis project Ga0213865, IMG submission 160100) | Coastal seawater microbial communities near Pivers Island, North Carolina, United States - PICO282 | ecosystem: Environmental > Aquatic > Marine > Coastal | place: USA: North Carolina...
CTTAGATTATGTAAGATGTTATACCCTATTAAGTGGGAAGAACATTATCTTACACTCTCGAAAGTAGTAGAGATGGAGCGCATCTAATGTGGAAACTAGCATATCAAGGTATTATCCAAGGTCCCCCAGTAGCGATGGGGAGGCCTCGGATTACCAAAGCAGGAAGAGCCTATACTCCGAAGAGTTCTAGAAGTTACAAGGATGCAGCAGTAAAGAACCTTCGAGCATCTTGCGGAGAGGATTGGATTCCTCTCGATGGGATATTTAAGGTTACGGTATCTTTTCTCCATCCTCGAACCAAGAGATTATATCTCAAGCGAGGAGAACTTACTGCGGGTAGAATCTGGAGGCCAAAGAAGCCAGATATCGATAATCTGCTTAAGATGGTGCTCGATTGCATTACTCAATCCGATATATGGATAGATGATAATCGAGTAGTATCTCTCTCTTGTGAGGATATGTACTGCGGAGCCAATGAGGAAGCCCATACCCTATTCTCTATCTATACTTGGAGCAGTGAAGATGGAACCGAAGTATAAGATATCTCTCTTCGATAGTCACTACGTAAGAGAGCCCCAGCAAGTAGAGGTATCCCTTCGTAATCTTGCCAAGGCTCTGATGATGCCTTCGAAGCCCTTTCCAGTACGAGAAAAGAAGAGCCTCCCACTCTGGAGCCCTACTATCTTTGCTGGTAATCGAAGCGGAGCCAATGCGATAGAGATCTCCTGCCTAGTATTCGATCTCGATGATGGTACGGACTGGGGCTGGAGATTGGGCTGGGATGAATACCACTACATAGCCCACACTTCTTTCTCCCACTCTGAGCAGGTGCATAAGTGGAGAATAATCCTACCCTTGGAGGAGCCTGTAATCGCTACAGATTGGAAGCGAGCCTCTCAAGCTGCTAAGCAACTATGGGATAAGGTAGTGGGGGAAGGAGAGCCCGATTCTAGTGCCCTTACCGATTGCGCTAGAATGTATTATCGGTTCGCTACTCCAGCAAGGGGAGATAACCATCTCCAAGCAGCGAAAGCGCATAAGGGTTCTAAGTTCCTTCGATTGGATTACTCCCATATACCGAAGGAAGAAAAGAAGCCTCGGTATCATAGATGGGTAAGCAGAAAGCCAGGAGCGAAAGTAGGCATCGAGGCTCTATTCCATAATCCAGAATTTAGAATGGGTATAGCATCGAAGGTCGGAGCCAGTATTAATGGTAACGTAGCTAGAGATATTATATGCCCTCAATGCGGTAAGAGAGAGGTTTATTTCTCCATCGATCCCTCTCTCCCTCATGCGGTCTTATGGCCACACTGTAACCGAGCAAATAAATGCCAATGGTGGGGAAGATTGGAGGATCTAATATGAGCCAGAACGAAGTAATCCCTAAGGGCTGTACTGATTTTGGAATGTGGATATTCCGAGAGGCTGCTAGGAAGGATTGGAAGTTAGTACACTTAGCAAATAAGATCGGAATATCTGAAACTACCCTTAAAGGATATATGACTGGGGTACGGTATCCGAAGATCGATACCTATCTAGCCCTCTGCGAACTGTTCTCAGATAGCCCGGAGGAACTATGGAAGATTATCCAAAGAGGATTCCAGAAGATGCCAGAGTATCAATTCACTTACAGAAGGCTTCGATATCGAGCCAGTAAAAAGAAGAACAAGAAAACCAAATAACCCAATAACAAAAAAATACGGAGGTACAATGTATTTTAATCTATGGGTGCAGAAACAGATAGAAGATCTGCAAATCACGAGAAAAGAGATCTGTAACACTACAGGCCTTAGTTACTCATCGTTAAATACTTCAAAGAAGTTTATGCCAAGATTATCTAATCTTGTGTTAATCTGCGAAGTACTGATAGAACTCAAGCAAGGAGATCGAGCCTGCTTAGATGCCATGCTCTTAGAAGCGATCAAGGCCAGCAGTAAAGATTATCGTTACGCAGTAGAACGAATGGAGAAGAACCAATGAACCAACAGATGAAGAAACTATTAGCCCTAGCAGAAGAGATGGGGATCAATGCAGAATACAAGTTCGCTCCAGAAGGTGCAGATATTGATACTTGGGATCTCTTAGAGAAACGAGATGCGAAATACGATAAGGAAGGAAACTTGGTAGCACCTCCGAAGCCCTATGCTAACCGCAGTAACATCGCAAAGATCTTGGAGAACGATCCGGAATATCGTAGCCTATGCTATAACGATCACTCTAATAAGGTCAAGTGGAAGGATAGAGAACTCTGGGACCCAGATCTCGAGGAGATTGGCCTGCATATCGAAAGAGCCTATCGAATCCGATACCCAAGCGCAGATATCAAACGAGCAGTACTCCGAGTAGCCCATCAGAACTTAGAAGAACCTATCCACAATTGGCTCCGTAATCTTCCGGAGTGGGATGGGGCTCCTCGTATTAGGCATCTTTTTCATACTGTATTTAAGGCTGCACGCATCGAAGGCTCTGAAGCAATAATTATGGAGATGAGTAAGAAATGGGTTATCTCTTTGGTAGCTCGTATTATGCAACCGGGTTGCAAGATGGATACCTTCCTCGTACTTTGTGGAGAGAAGGGATTGGGCAAGAGTACAGGACTCAAGGCTCTAATCGGAGATGCTTGGTTCTCAGATAGTCCCCTCGATATCTCCAAGAAGGATAGCCTCGAACTTATCCACAGTACGGAAACTTGGCTCTGGGAACTCGCAGAACTTCACTCTCTACAGGGTAGAACTGCGGATAACTTCAAAGCCTTCATATCTTCCGCAGAGGATAAGTTTAGACCCAGTTACCAGCAATTCCCGAAAGCCTATCACCGGAGAGTAGTGTTTGCTGGAACTTCGAATAACTATCAATTCTTATCTGATGGTCCGGAGCGCAGAGTCTGGCCTATTACAGTCACTCAGCAAGTAGATCTTTCTTATCTCCATACCCACAGAGAGCAGATCTTCGCTGAAGCCCTCCACGAGTACGATAACGGAGCAATATGGCATCTGGAATGGCAGAGCCAAAGAACTCTAAGCGAACTACAGGAAGCTTACATTATCGATGACCCTTGGGCTATGAAGGTGAGAGAGGCGCTCATAACAGGAAAAAATACAACCTCTCAGATGATGGAGTTCCTTGAGCTTCCAGTATCTCAGCAGCATGTTGGTAATGCTCGGAGAATAGCGCAGATCTGTAAGGAATCGGGATACAAGCAAGTTATTCGAGATGGTGTTCGGGTATGGATTAGAAAATAATCCTTGTATACTAGCCTCGAAAGATCTATAATACTTTCGATTGGTTTATGAATTGGAAATGGTTGGAGAGCTCTGGGTTATGCCTGGGGCTCTTTTTCTGTTTAGATCTCCCTGCAGAAGTCAAATGATACTTGAGATCCAGTAAGCAAAGTAAACCAGATCGCTCCGTATCCAGTAAAAAATACAGATAATAACAGATAGACAACAGATAATAACAGATAGGTTAATCTGCGATAGTGCTCTACGTACCGAGCCAAAGTAACAGAAACACCCTAAAAAAGAGCATCGAGTAGTATAGAGAATATATTTTATCTATCTTTTTATATTATATATATATATAAGGGGCTCGAAGTACCCACAAAGTAGCATATCGAGCCCGCAGTATCGAAAGAGTAGCAGATTTACCTATGTGTATTCTATCTGTTTTCTATGTGTTTCTATCTGTTGTCTAGAGATCGGAGTGCTCTTTTAACCCATGCTCTTCCCGGAGTACCACCCCACAGAGCCCAAGCGATAGCAGCTTTACTGGTCTTATCTTGTCTAGCCTTGGCAGATCCTTCCGCTTCTGCATGCCTAGCGAACCAGGCTGCCATTAGTTCGAGCTGCTCTTTATCCACTTCACCGGAGGCAATTCTTCTAGCGGTTCGCATCCCGGTTCCGGGTACTCGCTTCCCTTTATCATCTTTGTAGGCTGCTCTCTTACTCATTGGCAGAGAGAGATTATAATCGATAGCTCGCTGGGCTAGCAATTGGATCTCTCTGGGGACTTTTACTGTAGGCATATAGCCTCCTATTGTGTTATGTTATTGATATGAAAATGAAAAGATTTAATAATACTCCTCCCTCTATCGATGGTGCTAGACTAGCCCATCTCTTTCCCGGTATCGAAATCGAGGAAGAGTTTAAGATTGAGGAAGCGCAGAAGATACTTAAAATCGAAATTGAAGAGATGCACGATGCTATCTGCTGCAATGAGATCGGAGATACTTCCATTATAACAGTTAATGGAGAGGTTTATATCGTTGCCAAGTGGGATGCTCATGGAGTAGATCTTACCTTCGAGAGAGAAACCTTTCCAGCCTTGGGATTATTTGGAGCAGTACTTACTACTGTAAACATACTTCGAGGGCATAACGGAGAAGAGGATAGCGAGGATTATGGCACGATCTAAGAGCGATAATCTTCTGGTTCGATACAAGATTACCAGATTAATCCGAGAGGGCTATAAGTGGGAGCAGGCTGCAGCGATCGCTCTCAGAATGTATAGAGATGGAGAACTCCAAGGAAGCAAGCCCTACGAGAAGCCAAAGAAAAGAAAGAAGAGAGAAGAGCGCAGGAGAGATCGCTTCAGAAGATAATCCCCAGCAAGTAGAGGTACAAAGATGGGACAGTTCAAGAAACTATTAAGAAAGTATATACAGAAGATCGGAGTTAACGTAGTTACCTTCTCTTCTGAGATTGGAGTATCGAGTTCTACCGTATACAATTGGCTTAACGGAGTAACGATTCCAGACTTGAAAACATTACTACAGTTAGCGGATCGATTAGAAGCTCTCACTGGTGAACAGTACGAAGAGATCTTAATCAAGTTAGTAGTATCAATTCCTCGGAGGTCAGATGCGTAAAGATCCTAGCATTAATCTCCATCTCGGATGCTCTTTGGAAGCTATGCGAAGTATGAAGGATAACCAATATGATCTCGCTATCGTAGATCCTCCTTATGGAATCGATAGCTCTAGTACTTTTCATGGAAGCGGAAAACTCCGCAATAGAGTTCTTAATACCGATAATAAGATCCAAAGATGGGATACTGCACCTTCTCCGGAGTACTTCGAGGAACTCTTTCGAGTATCCAAAGAGCAGATAGTATGGGGAGGTAACTACTTCGATCTTCCTCCTACTCGTTGCGTAATCGCTTGGGATAAGGTGCAGCCTTGGGAGAACTTCTCGGGATGGGAGATGGGATGGACTTCTTTTAATAAGCCAGCTCCTCTATTCAAGTTCGATAATAGAACTGGAGGAAAGATCCATCCTACCCAGAAACCTATCGAGCTCTATAAGTATTGCTTAGAGAAGTTTGCTTCTCCAGGAGATAAGATACTGGATACTCATCTCGGATCGGGTTCTATCGCTTGCGCTTGCTGGGATCTCGGATTCGATCTAGATGCTTGGGAGATCGATAAAGATTACTTCGAGAAAACAGTAGCCAGATATACAGAGCACTCAAAGCAGAGTAAACTATTCTAAGAGGTAGAGATGGAGATAAAATTATTTGCTTGCCCAATCGGAAGAGAAACCGATATCGAATACATGCAAGAGAAACTAGCAGAACTAGACCCAATCTATATAGCGGTAGATCTTAATGAGATGCTTAATAATGGAACTTCCAGAGATGAGATACTCGAACTTGTATCTAGATATCAGCAGGAGGGTAACTGTTATCTTAATATGATGATGCCAAAGGATAACGAGTTCTTCTATACTGATGATTGGTTACGGGATCTCTATCGAGCTTGGAATAGTTACACTGGGGTCTTCTGGTGGACTCCTACCCTAGAGATGGAAGCCCGATTGGCCACCCCTTAGGGCATGTGTACCTAGGGTACCCCCCCCGCACTTCACTCACCGCGAGATTTTTTTGATATTGGTTAATTTTTACAGAAAAAACAGGATATACGATGCCGAAACCGAAGGGAAGAAAGAGCAAGTTCACAGCTCCAGTAAAGAAAAGAATAATCGAAGCTCTCACCGCAGGTACTACTTATGAGATCGCTGCTCAGTATGCAGGAATCTCTCGCTCTACTTTGTACGAGTGGATTAAGAAGGGAGAGAAGGAAGATAACGGAGCCTATCGAACTTTTTACGACAATATAAAAAAGGCAGAAGCAGAGGGAGCAGTAGTACACCTCGGAACGATAGCCCAGGCTTCCAAAAAAGATTGGAAGGCTGCTGCTTGGCTTCTTGAACGTAGGCATGGATACTCGAAAGAAGGGGTAGTTAAGCCCAATGAGGAGATTAAAAGCAAGCCTCTTCCATCCAATATGCTAGAACTTCTCCGGGACCAAGCGCAGGAACTTCGAGTATCAATCTCCAAAGCAGAATCGAGCCAATCTTGGCAAGCCTACGCAGCCCTCCAGAGGCAGCTCCTCCAAGTAGTCCAGCAGATAAGACAGATCGAAGCCGAGGAAGGTATGGGGGATGAACTCGAAGGATTAACCGATGAGCAACTTCTAACCGAGATTACTTCTGCTATTGTATCTCTACCTCCAATCCTAAGACAGAGATTAGAGGGAACGATTAGCCAGATCGATAACGTTATCCCGATGCCAAAGGTGAAGAAATGACAGTAATACAAATTGTACTTATCTCAGCGATGGGAGGCTCTCTTTTAACTAGTGGGGTTCTCATAGCCCTCGATAACAAGAGTAAGAAATGGGAAGATTTCTCTACTTCTCAAGCCGAAGTTATCAACAATCTATCAACACTACAGAGCGAGATCCAGAAGGGAGAACTAGAGATACAGAAATCTCTAACCGCTCCGGATCTATTGGAGATCCCTTGCTCTTCTGAGTATATGGCCAATAATGGAGAGGGCCTCTGCAGAGAGATGTTCTGCAGGCTCCAAACGAGAGAAGGAGATGGGGCTAGCCAATCGGAGTGTGAGGAGATTGCGAACCTCAATAATACAATCTCGATTATCGAAACTTGCAAAGCAAACGAGATGGAGATCGATAAATGCTTAAAAGTACTCGATACGAGAAAATAGATCGATATTGTGATATATGTACTTGCGATCCTTGCGATTGCGATGGGGTATGGGATGAATTTCGGATTATGGGTACAGATGGAGCTACACCAGCACGAGAAAAGCCTCTCTTGGCTAGCTGGCAGGATAGGCTCGCATCCTTCTCTCTTGTGCAAGTGGAGAGCAGGCTTATCGAACCCAAAAACAGAGTACTTCTTTCTGGTATGCAAGGAGATCTCCCTGCTCAGAAGGGAACCGATAGAGAAAACCATCCGAGAGGGAGCGCAATCGATGGGGATTAAGTTCTAATGAGCATCCGGGATACTACAAAGAACCTAAGAAGGCTACGGAATCGGGCTACCCAGAATCCTCTAGCGTACTTCTGCCCTACTCCTCCCCAGGAGGCTTGGTTAAAAGATCCCAGTAAGATTAAGCTCCTACTCGGAGGAAACCAAGTAGGGAAAACTTATGCCCAGACCGCAGAACTCCTCTATCGATGCCTCGGTAACCATCCTTATCTACAGACAGATCCTCCACCTATCCAGGCTTTCCTTATTACCCACTCTCACCAGCAGAGTATCACGATCCAAGAGAAGCTCTATGCGATGTGTCCTAAGGATGCTCTCCATCCCTCTTGTGAGTTCGTACCCGGTAGAGGCTTTCGAGGTATCCATCCGGTAGTAAGATTCAATAATGGAAGCATGATACACGTAAAGACCGCTAACCAAGGGCTCGGATTGGCCTCTGCAACACTTTCGTATGTGGCCATCGATGAACCTGTCAGTAGAGAGGTGTGGGGGGAGTTGATCAGCAGGGTTTTAAGAGGGGGAGCAGGAGGAAGTACTGGTACAGTAGGGATAACTATGACTCCAGTAGGACAAGATGTTAGCTACCTTAAGCAGCTAGTAGATGAGGGGAGGGTATCTTGTACGAAGGCTCCCCTTACTGTAGAGAAAACTACTCCGAAGTATTGCAAGCCAATCATATCTCAATCGCAGATCGATAATATCTCTCAGAACTATCTCCCCATCGATAGGGCTGCTCGATTGAATGGAGATTGGGTAGTAGGGGTTCCAGAGGGTAGAGTATTCGATCAGTTCTCCGAGGATATGATATCGAAGGAGCCTGCACCAGTAGGAAACTATTCCTTCTGCATCGGAGTAGACCATGGTTCGCAGCCTAATGCTCAAGTAGCGATCCTCGCAGCGGTAGAAATGAGCGATCCGAGCTCTCCTTGGGTCTATGTACTCGATGAGTATATTTCTGGGGCTGCACCTCCGGAAGCCCATGCACGAGCAATATTGGAGATGCTATCTAGAAACCATATCGAGCCAGCATCTTGTAGATGGACTGGGGATAATATCCACTACGGAGGCTCCGGAGGTGGGAAGATGAGTAACTCGTTACTTATGCGAGCCTTCGAGAAGGTTCTCCAGTATCCGCAAGGTAATCTCCCCTTCAGAATAAGAACGATTAAGAAGCCTCGATATAGTGTATACTATGGCAGTGCTATGATACACTCTATTATGGCCAGAAGGCAATTTTTCATTAGCCCTAAATGCGAGAGATTGATACTTTCTTTGCAAAGATGGACAATGAAGAAGAACCAAAGCGCAAGATCTAAGGATGAGTGGGGTCACTCGGTCGATGCTCTTAGATACTGTGTAGTTCCCACCCTAGAATCCAGTAAAGCAAATATCCCCGGTAAACTAAGGATCTATTGATATGTATAGTAATACTCCACTTAAGCCGTTAGCACCTTCCACAGATGAGCAAGAAAGATGGAACCATACCGCTCTCAGAAAGCGCATGATTATCGGAGCTTGGGAGCAAGATCTGGAGGATGAACTTGCAAGGCATCTCCCAGCAGATCGGAGAGAGGCTTGGGGTCCAGCAGATCTATCGAGCAATCCTTTCGAGCAGATCACTAGACAGTTAAGCGTTCTGTATCATGAAGTACCAGCAGTAACTAATCTTAACGGAGATATCTCCGATCTAACTTCTAGAGAAGGATTGGTAACCAAGGCCGGATTATGGCAACTGATGCAGAGAGCGCAACAGATGGTAATCGGGCTCCGAGAGAGTGCTATTCGAATCGATGTTAATCCTCATGTAGAAGGGGCTCCTACTATCGCTCCTGGTATCCAATATCGTATCGTTACTCCGGATCTCCTGTACTGCGAATCAGATCCCGATAATCCGGATATCCCAGTATACTACCAAGAGGCTCGATTACGAGAGTACCAAGGGAAAGCCTGCTGGGTAGCAGATGTACTCGATATCCGAGATGTGAATAATCCGATCTTCGGTATGTTCAAGATCAATAAGGATGGTACACTCGGAGAAGATGTATCGGAATACTATATGGGCCACCCTACCCACAGAGGAGAAGATTATCCTTATCGAGATGGAGAGGGTAATCCTTTTCTGCCAGTAGTTCTCTACCATGCAGAGAAAACAGGATATCTCTGGGATAGTTATAACGCTTCTCAGATGGTGTACGGATCTCTAACTTCTGCGGTTCTGTATTCTATGTGGGTTCACTTGGTAAGAGATGCCTGCTGGAGCCAGAAGTACGTAGCCGGATTATCTGTAGCCGGATTATCTCAGATCGATCAGAACGAGATAGCCCGGAGATCTTCTATCGCTACCGATCCGAGCTCTATTCTAGTATTCACTCAAGATCCAGATGCTCAAGGCCAGCCCTTAGTAGGTTCCTTCTCTATTCCTACCGATCCCCATGCTCTCCTCGAAAGCATCTCTAAGTACGAGATGAGAGTAGGACTAGCTGCAGGATTATCTCCTTCAGAACTCAGTAGAACGAATGGAGATCCGAGATCGGGCTATGCTTTGGCTGTTTCCAAGAGTGGCCAAAGAGAAGCGCAGAAGAAGTTCGCTCCAGTATTCCGTATGGGAGATGAAGAGCTATTGGCAAAAACTGCTATGCTCGCTAATCGATTCCTCGGTACAGATCTTCCAGAGGATGGATACCGGGTATCGTATCACTCAATGCCATTAACTCCGGATGAGATGAGAGCGCAGAGGGAGGATATTGTACAGAAGATGACTGCAGGCCTAATCTCCCCAGTTCAAGCGGTTATGATGATGTACGATGATATGGATGATAGAGAGGCTCGAGAGTATCTACTTCGTATCCGCAGAGAGAGAGCGGAGTTTATGTAATGTATTGTGATCAGTGTAATAAGCCTATCGAGGAGATCAGTAAGACTATTGTAGAGTGGATATCTTCTGATGATTGGGCTCTGGCTATGTATATTCGATTAGTCCATCCGGGTTGCTGCTATTACGAGAAAAGTAAAGAACTTCTCGAGAGCTTGGATGCTAATGATCATTGGCTACCGCTCCAAGATCTGGAAACTTTCCTCGATATCGCTTTCGAGATGCCTTGGGATAAGGAGAACCTAGCGAAATCCGAGTTTTTAAGATACATTAACCAACGTAACCAACAGCAAAGAGGTACTAATGAAAACAATAACCCATGAGGGAGTAGAATACGTATTGAAAGCCGATATCGAATCTGCCTTCAAAGATCGCATCTCCAAACTAAGCGCACGAGCAATCCAAGCCGAAGAGCAAGCGAAAGCACTCCAGGAGCAGATGGATAACCAATCGGGAGAACTAGAGAAGATCTCCAAGCTCCAAGAGAAAGTAAGTACTCTAGAGCAATCTCTACAGGATGCAGAGAGCAAGTATAGTCGAGTATCTATGCTATCCGAGCAAGGTTTTACCGATCCAGAACTACGAGAAGCTGTAGAATGGGCTTACCAACGCTCTAAGACAGAAGCAACCCTCGAAGATTGGATTAAGGGAATCAAAGAAAAACCGGAAGAAGCTCCCTTAGTACTTAGACCGCATCTCCAAGCGAAGAAGGCTCCAGAAGTCAGTACAGAAAGCGCAGAAGCATCTCCGATGGTGACAGAAGCAGCCCCAGTCCAAGATGCTCCTACTCTCCTTCCTCCGAAAACGAATACCGGAGCGAAACCTGCACCAGTACAGAGCGGAGATATCCTATCTCGTATTAACGATCCAGAGTTTTACCGAGCCAATCGAGAACAGATCCAAAAGGCTTGGAAAGCCCAGCGCAGAACAACCCTATAAACCAAGATCGAAGGAGGTACAATGTCACTAGATCTACGAAGTTCTAATATATATCCGAAAGTGAAAGTTTTCACTGCTAACCAAACTGCTACAGAGATCCAACTACCGAAAACTGCTCGGAAAGTAACGATCGGATGCCAGCAGCACGAGATACACTGGAGTGATACTGGTACACATGGAGTAATACTTGGTAATGATAAGGTTCCTCTCCCTGCTGGTTCTTACATGCAAGTGCATCTTGCTAGGGGTAGAAACCGAAGCCCTAATATCTATATCGCTACCAAGAGCTCTTCTTCTGCTGATGTAGTTCTCATCTTCGAGGAGGAATAATGGCCTTATACTTTGCTCCGAGATCTGATAGACCGCAGATCCACTCCTTTTCGAATAGTACTCAAGTACTGATTAACCATAATCTCGGATATAAACCGATGGTGCAGATAATCCTTTCAGATGGGACTATAGCAGAAGGTGAAGTATCCCATACGGATTCGAATAGCGTGCTAATATCTTTCCAAATTTCACTCTCCGGAGAGATTATCTTGAGATAGTATAGAGAGCGAGGGATACTACCCTCGTAATCTTTTCTTACATGGAGTTAAAAATGCAATTTCTTGCACCTACAAATATTTTTGAAGGGGTCGTTCAACTTAATGAAGATCCTACAGCTGGTAACCACGCAGTAACCAAATCTTACTTGGAAGCTAATGCAGTAGTCGGAATCGCTTCTGATAGCGCAAACTACGCAGAGCTTGTAACTGTAGATGGTGAGAAGCAACTTAAGCTTAAGCCTCTTACTATTACAGATGTAAGCGTAGATACTTCTGCTGCTTCTTTGAGTGCTTGGGTAACTGCCAACTACACTAACGGAGATGAGAAGCAAGAGGGAGATATCATTATCCTTACTGCTGTTTCTGGTCGTGCTGAAACTTGGATCCATAATGGTGGAACTGCTGGAGATGCTACAGACTTCGCAGAGATCGAAGGTGCAGACGTTACAGATGCAGAAATCCGAGCTTCTTTATCCGCTTCTGCTGGTATCGATTTCAATGCTTCTACTGGTGAGTTCACTGCCGATCAAGGTGAGATCCGAGGCTTCTTCGCTGCTGGTACTGGCCTTGCTTATGATGGTGCTAACGGTACTTTCTCTCTCGATACTGATACCGATGGTATCTCCGAAGGTACTACTAACTTGTACTTTACTAATGCTCGTGCTCAAGGTGCTATTTCTGTAGAAGGTGCTGGCCTTTCTTATTCCGGTGGTGCTATCTCTTTAACTGCCGATACTGATGATATCGCTGAAGGTGCTAATCTGTACTTTACAGATGCTCGTGCTCGTGGTGCTTTGTCTGTTGCTACTGTGACTGGTCCAGATATCCAATTGCTCTCTAAAGATGCTAATGGGGTTATGTCAGTTCCTTTGTCTGGTGTATTCCAAGAATTATCTGCTGGCCAAGGATTATCTTGGGATGGTGGTGGACAGTTCTCTCTCGATGCTAATACTGATGATATCCAGCAGTTAGTAGGAGCTACTAACAAGTTCTACGCTGATTCTTTGGTAGATGCTCATCTCTCTGGTGGTACTGCTATCGATTACTCTGCTGGTGTAATCTCGTTCAATGGTGATACTGATGATGTAGCTGAAGGTACTAACTTGTACTTTACCGATGCTCGTGCTCGTAGTGCTATCGCTGCCGATCCTGCTGCTGGTAATCTGGCATCTTACGATAGTGCTACTGGTGAGATCTTGGTAGCTATTTCGGATTTCCGTACTACCTTCGCTCCTCAGAACTTGGCTGCTAATACTTGGGCTACTTTGAACCATCAATTAGGTGAGAAGATCGTTCATGTATCTGCTTATGACTCTAACGGTGACAAGATCCAATTGGATGTTCAATTGGTAGATGCCAATAACGTTAAAGTTAAATCTGTTAAGTCTGTTACTGGCTTGGAAATTGTCGTATCTTTGTAAGATATAATCTCCTCAAAAAGGGGAGAGGGTCGTACCTCCCCCACTCTCCTTCCTCCCCTCTTCTGGGGAGGTTTTTTTTATCCTTGCAATAGGGCTATTTTTGCTATAAGATACAGATGGGTAGGGTCGCTCCCGAAACAGCAGAAGAGCCCAAAAACTTCTATTTATTCCCCTTACATATGGTGTAATCATGGCAAATGAAATTACTTTTACTGGGCTTGAGGGAGATCTTCGCTTAAGCCAGATGATATCTGCGGAAATTCGCTTACTCTTGAAGGATTCCGTAAATCTTCGTAACACTCCTTTCGTAGACTTCGTAGGAAGCATTAACGGTATGGGTTCTGATACCATCCGAGTACGACAAGCTTTCTTAGATGGTGAATCGGGATTCACTGAGTTTACTGGTGCTACAGAAGAAAACGCAGTAGCTAACACTGCTCTCGTAGACTCTCATACAGATGTAGTCTGTAAACGACAGAGTTTAGCCTACTCGATCACTGATCTCGCTTCGATGACTGGGATGGGTGCTGATATCGATCCTTTCCGTATCGCTGAGCATATCGCTAAATCTTACGATGCTTTGTTCGCTAAGTTAACTGCTGCTTTGTTCGGTGGTTTTACTGCTATTGTTGGTGCTGGTGCTGCTATGAGTGTAGATACCTTCATCGATGGTATCCAAACCTTAGAAGCTGCTAGTAGCAATAAAGGTGCTCCTGGTCCTTATGTTTGTGTATTGCACCCTGCCCAATATGCAGAATTGCAAGACAGTATCCGTAGTGAATCTAGCATCTTAGCTTTCAATCCTGCTTCTTATGAGGCTATCTCTGCTAAGGGATCACACTATAAAGGAACCTTTATGGGTGTTGAGATCTATACTAGCTCTTACGTAACTAATGATGGAACTGACTACGCTGGTGCTATGTTCGCTCCTGGTGCTATCGGTTATGCTACTGGTATGCCTAATGCTCTTCCTGGTGCTGTTGAAGCTATGGAAATGGGTGAGGTTATGGTAGAGATGGATCGAGATGCTGCTAAGGCTCTTACTAAGGTTGTAGGACATGCTTACTTAGGTATGGCAATCTTGGAAAATGCTCGTGGTGTTGAGATGGCTTCTGCGGTCTAATCGTTTTCTCCGTTCGTTGTGGTGGGGGCTCTCTTGGGCTCCCATCTTTTAATCTTTTAATGAGGTACAAATTATGAGTTTTTCTCCGCAACCTTGGGCTCCAGTTCAACAAACCCAAGATAAGCTCCTTCCAGAGCAACCAAACCACCCCTTTTTCTATAAATGGCATCCTACCAATTGGACCTTCCAATATTTCGAGAAGGAAGTAACGAAGGGTAAGAGCACAAAGATAGAGCTTAAGGGCTATTTTATTCCAACTGTACGTATGGAGAGAATCATCCCCGGAGTGAATGGAGTACACCAAGTACAAGGAGAGATCGGAAACCCTGGATCTCGTATTGGAAAACTCCAGCAAGAAGGATGGATCTATCTAGACCCCGGAAAGTTTCAATATGTACACCAGTACCGAGTACGAGGTGGAAGATATCACTGTTCTAAGTTCCAATCTGTACGAGTAGTAGGAAACCGAGTAATTAAAAACTTCGATAAGGATGCTTTCGCTCGCTGGAGTGTATCTCTCGCAGTAGATGGAACCTTCCAACCTATCGAGCCCCACTTCTGGGAGCTCGAAGCTCTTAAGCTTGAGAAGCCTATCCGAAGATTACAGAATACCCAGCATATTCCAGAAGTTAAGCAGAAGTTAGAAGAGCAATACAAACTGAAGAAGGATATGTTATCATTTATCGAAGAGTTCAACAAGATCGGATTAGAGATCTATAAGGATATGTAATGGCAACCAGTACTCCATACGCTCCACAAATCAAGATACCAGAGCTTCTCGAACGAGGGAAGAGTAATACTTCTATCCTCCCTATCTATCGAGATGGAGTACTCGTAGTTCCTACAGAGGTTCGATACACTCTATATAAACCAAACCAAGACAAGTTAATCGATAATGCTGCTGCTTCCTTTCCTGGTAATATTCCTACTTTCGTTCATAGTGCATCTATCCTCCCCGAAGAAACAACCCTCGGAGAGGGGTACTTGCAAGAGTGGAAGATTACAATTGTAGGAGAGGTATTTACTTTCCGTAGAATGGCATCGGTAGTCCTTCGGAGGCTCTACCCAGTAGTATCCGATGGAGATCTTACTGCTACTTACTCTCAGTTAGCAGATATCAGACCTTCCAATCTTACCTCGTACCAAACCTATATCGATGAAGCTTGGTATACAATGATCCAGAGGATGAGAACCGAAGGAGGAGGCCTGGAATACTTGGTAATGAGTGCAGAGGCTTTCCGGGCTGCTCATCAGAATCTAGCCCTATATTATATCTTCCGAGATTTCCACTCGAGCCTTGGCCAATCGAACGGAAGATATCTAGATCTTGCCAATGAGCACTTTGCTCAGTATCGAGATGAGTGGAAGCGGATTAACTTCGTATATGACCATAATCACGATGGACAAACTGCCAACCCAGAAGATCGAGTAGCCAAGCAGCCTGTAATCTATCTGAATGGTAACGGTCGCTTCTCTCGTAGATTTCGGAGAAGATGATGGGGCAATCTCTATCCAGTATCCGAAGAGGAATAGCATCGAAGATCGAAGAGATATCGGGCTTCAAGGAATCTAAGCATACCCCGGATTATTTCGGGAGAACTGAGAACACAGTAGCCCATAAGGCTTTCTCTATCTCCGTAGCGAGTTCTACTGCTATGGAAGAAAGACAGAGAAGAGCGGTAGGAGTGTACTTGGCTACTCCGATGCAGGTTCTTTTCTCGTATCGCTTAAGACCTCTCGATATCTACCCTACGGATTACGATGGGAGCCTAGATGCAGAGGAAGAAATCATTAACAAAGTACTCGAAGCCTATCCTACAGATAATCAGTTTTCTATCCGCTATCTAAGCTCCGATAGAACGGTTACAGATAGTCAAGAGTATATTATCATTACTCTATCGTTCAATATTCTACACACTATCTAACCGCATCGGATAGAATAGTAATCATTATCCCCGGAGGCCCTCATGGCATATTCAACAATCCCTAAGACTAAACGAGATGGTGTTATTACTCTTCTCGATGGTACTGCAACCCCAGTAGAGCTCGAAGTAGCCTACGAAGATGGTAACTTTACTTTCTCAGATCCCCAGCAGTTCTCAGAACTCGTAGTAATGGATCGAGGAAACTTCGCTGCTATCCGTAAGCAAGATGAGCAAGCCAAGAGCGGATCTTTCTCTTTCCACTTCAGACAGTTCACAGATGCAGCAGAAGCCGGATCGGTTCGAGATTTCATTAATCAAGCTGGTAACTACTCGGGTAATGTTTCTACTGGTATTAATGGTACTCCATACGTAGAGCACTACACTATCGATATCAAGTACACAGCAGATAGTCCAGATACTGCAGAAGCCGATCACGTGGTTACACTGAGTAAATGTATCTGTTCTTTGGACTTCTCAGAAGGTGATCCCTCATCATTTACGCTTAACTTCACTTGCTACGGTGGACTTACTGTAGCTTAATGGCATAAGGAGGTACTATGCTATTTTATCTTGGTAAACTTGGAACCCATGAAGGAAAAATCCCCTCTTCGATTGCTACTTGCTTAGACTTCGTAGCGATCTGGGGGAGCGATCCGAATCGAGCCCAGCTTGGGAGGCTATGTGCTGCTGCTATTGCGGTATCCGTAGACCACAAGCGAGTATTACCTGCTTACAATCTCAATAGCGGAGATCCGATTGCTTATGGGCATAAGGTTCTAGATCGTTTATTGGATGCAGGAGTTACTCCGGGTAAGGTTTACGAGATGGGCTCCGAGGCTCTCTTGGAGATGATGAAAGTTATCCCCAGTGAGAAAGAGGTAGAAGATCGAGCAAATTTTACGCAAGAGGGAGAGGATCGCTAGACCTCCTTGCACTAAGGATCTCTCTCCGATGGGGGAAAGATCCTTTATGGTTTTACTCTCTCCCAGAAGATCTACGGATCTCTCTCCTTGCTGAATATCGATTATCTACCGAAGATTCCAAAGAAGCCAAAGATAGACAAGAGCGGATAAAAAGGGCTAGAATGGAGGAGATGCTAAGGGGTTAACCATGAAAAAATTTACAACAAAGAGAGCCGGAATAGAGATAGATACAGATCTCCAAGAATTTTATACAGGCTTTCTCGATAAGGTTGCTCCCAATGCTCGAAAGATCCTTACTGATGAGATGGAGAAGATCGAACGAGATGCTAAGAAAGATTGGCCAGTACGAAAGCCCCAGATCAGAAAAGATAAAGAGGGTAATGTGGTTTTCTACAGAGAAGTATCTAAGGGCTCTTGGAAGATGTTCGAGAGAGGATTTCGCATAACTGCTAACGGAGATTTCGAAGCCTATCTAACTAATCGGGCTCCTTACTCTTGGGCTATAAAGTTTGGAGTAGATTCGGAAAACAATAGAAGGCAAGATATTATCCAGCCTCAAGGAAAGCGAGTAGCCCAGGAACTCATGATTAAGCCCCAGCGGAAAGCATCTAGAAAGATCGTAAAGGCTCTAGCCGATGATCTAATGCGGAGGATCTAATGGCAGAAGAGAAAAGAAGTATATCGATCTCGTATAAGGCAGATCTCAAGGATCTGATTAACAAGCTTAAGCAGATGCCTAATGTAACCGAGGCAGAAGCTAAGAAGATGGTATCCGCTCTCGATAGGCAACTGAAGCAAGCGGAGAAGGCAGCAAAGAAGAGCGCAGAGGCTAGCTCCAAAGCAGCAAAGCAAGCCAGCCAAGCCGCTCGAAGAGGTGCAGCAGATTTCGAAGATATGGCAGATGCAGCCCGAAGAGCAGAAGAACGCTTGGAACGAGTGGGGGAAGCATCCGGAGATATCGATAGGGGATTCTCTTCTATTGGATTGGCTCTTAGAGGAGTTAATCCTCAATTGGCAGAGGCAGCAGATGGATTGGCAGATGCTTTCGCAGTTACAGAAGGCTTAACTATGTCCTTTGCTGCTCTTAATCCCCTTGTGCTCGCTGCTGGGGTTGCTATTGGAGCCTTAACTCTTGGCTATGTAGCGCATCAAGCAGAACTAGAGAAGGTTAAGCAAACTACATTAGATCTCCGAGATGCTCAGAAGGCTCTAATCGAAAGCCAGGAAGCCCAGCAAAGAAATCTAGAAGATGCAGCCTCGAAGGTACGAGAGCAGAGATTAGAGTATCAACTTCTTACAGGTCAGATCTCCGAATACCAATACAATCTGGAGAAGGCTGGGGAAGCTGCTTACGAATCCTTCCGGGGTAATATTGAAGGTGCAGAAGCTTCCGTAAAGGAGACTTCTTTACTGTTGGGTACAGTTCAATCCTTAATCGAAGCCAATAAGCAAGGAGCGGAAGCGAACGTAATACTCTCAGAGCAAGAGATCGAACGATTAAGAACTCTCCAATTACAGAACAATACTGTAAAGAATAGCCTTGATCTAACTAAGCAAGGATTAGACCAGAGATCTGCTCTTCTGATTCTAGAAGATGAACTCCAAAGCAGAAAAGCACTCGAAGAGAAGAAAGTACAAGCAATCCAAAAGATGCAAGAGGAATCCAAAGATCTTGCTATGGAAATGGTCACTCTTGAGAAAGAGCTTACAGATGCAACCGAAGAAGCAGCAGCCCAAGCCGAACGCAGAGCCAAAGCATCCGAGAGAACAGTACAAGCAGAAGAAAAAACTATCGATGCTCTAGAGGAAGCCTTCGCTCTCTCTGATGATATTCTGAAGGGGAAAGCTCTCCAGGATAAGATGGATCGGGCTATGGCAGAAGCCTTCCTCGATGATGAAGGGAAGAAGAAACTAGCCCAGCAAGATCGCATTAATGCAGAGATAGAGGCTATTACTAGGCTCGGTATCGCTACCAATAGAGAAGCCGAGGCTGCTATGGCAATCGAAGCCCTAAGACACCAGGGTAAGATGGAGAATCTCGAAGTAGAATCGGAAACCGTTACAGGCATCTTAGAACAACAATTGGAGAACTCCCAAGCGGTTATGGGTTCCTTCTCTGCTCTTACCAGTAGCCTAGAGCAACTCATGCAACAAAAGATGGAAGTAAATACCATCGATGTAGAAGCAGGAAAGAAGCAGCAAGAAGTACTCGATACACTTACCGAGAAAGAGAGAGAAGCCCTTAAACGTAGAGCCCATGCAGCGATAGCCCTCTTCCAACTATCGAAGGCTGCATCTCTGGCAGAGGTAGCGATGACTACTGCGGAGAACGTAGCGAAAGCCCAAGGATACGGGCCAGTATTGGCTCCAATCATGACAGGATTAGCAATTGCTACTGGAACTGCTCAGGCCGCAGTAATCGCTAGTCAACCTGCACCCCAAGCCCAGTTCCATATGGGAGGGATGGCCCCAGATGAGATGGGGGCTAGAGTATTGCGAGGAGAGGCAGTATTAGATAGAGCTACAGTAAGAAGAATCGGAGGAGAGCAAGGGGTTCGAAATCTCCAGCAGGGAGGCTCTCCAAGTGTACAGACAGTAGTAATCCAACCGTTTAAGCACTTCGGAAGGTTCGCAGCAGATCTCGGAATAAGAAAAACTAAGCAAGTAGGAATACGAGGATATTAAGATGGCCAATATAACACCAGACTATCTAAGAGGGTTCTTAATCCCTTCTATCTCCATCTCGAAGGATAATATATGGAATGCTCAATCTAGATTCTCCCAAGCCAATCCGAGAAGCGGAATACCAGAAGCGCAATCTGAAGGAGTAAACCTTACTGTATCCTCTATTGGTACTCAATCTGAAGAAATTACATTAAACACCATCCAAGGAGGGCTCCCCGGAGATGCTCTCTTCACTTGGAAGGGAGAGGATGATATTGATCTTGGTAACGATGCACCTCATATATTAACCGAGGCAGGCTATTGGAGATATTCCAATAGTAGTGCCACTGGTACTTACTTTGATAGTGATTGTGTATCCTCACTTGATGGTACTATGTGGGTAATATCCGAATCTTCTGATAGTAGTAATAGATATACCATAGGTATTAGAAGACAAGAAAAGAACGGTGCTATAACATTTATAAAAACCTTTTTTAGTAATGTTCTAGTAGGAACTCCAAGTTATTACGCTAACCCTGCAATAACTAGATTGCAGGATGGTTCTCTATTAGTAGCCTATTTCCCATATGATTCCAATAATATAAAGGTTCACCGAAGTCTTGATAATGGGGATACATGGAAGGAGATCGCTCCTAAAGGATTGAACGTAGGAGTTAGTACTACCCAATATACTCCGGTTAAGATGAGGATGGTATCCATCGATAATACTGTGGTTCTCTTTATTGAGCTTGATGAAACCTTAAATCCAAATCGATTAGCGCAGTATGTATCGAGAGATGGAGGTACAACTTTTACCCTCGTAGATTCAATCTCTCAGTACTCGGATGGAAGACTTCATGAGCCTAGTCCGGTAGCCCTTCCGGATGGTTCTATTGGTATTGCTTGTTTAACAGAGCAAGATGAGCTACATTTTATTAAAATACCTTCTCCGGGGATTCGTGCATCTTCTTCATATTGGAGAAATGATAACCAGTATGAGATTAATACTACTCAAACCTTTGCATTATTAAATGGAGATCAGTTACAGTATGGTAATGTTACTGCATGGTATCATAATGGTTTAATTTGGGTCGTAGCGCAACAATATGGCAATGGTAGACTAATCGCTTTTTATTCGGAAGATTTCGGAGTTAATTGGGATTATGCTGCTGGTAATACCGTTGCAAATGCTAGAATTCTTGATTATGGTTCGAATAATGACAGATTAGTAAATCTATCTTCTTGTGTACATGAAGGAAGAGTAAAGATTATAGGGCATGAAAATAACAGTGTATGGATGCTAGGCTTTGGTGGATATAGTAGTTTCTGTTACCCTGCTCGATCGGTTAGTCCCATTAGAAGTAATTATCTCCGCTGGGAAGCAACTTATATTCCTGTAGCCCTACCAGGTAATACTAGCATATTTGGTACTTCTGGTACGGGTACACAATCTTTAAACGGTGATGGATTATTAATTACTACTACGAATAATAATCGATACTATACTACTAATCATTATGGTAGTTATTTTACTGAAGGTATAGTAATCAGATTAAGATTACAAGTAGATCAAAATACCCAAGGGGTTGGCAATAATTATATCGCTTTAGAAGTTAATCAAGATAATTCTACAAACAGTACGCAATTAACACTTCGTTTTTCTACTACTACCATTCAAGTTAGAGATAGTGTAGGAGTTAAGGCTACCATAACTCACGATATGACAGAGAGCACAGAGATCGTAATTGGTATTACGGATCGCAATGCTGAAATTTACTATCGAACCTATGATGGAGCCCAAGCAAAAAAATGGAGCCTTGAAGAAATAAGTGGAATAACCAAAGGTTCATCGGGTCTTGGTAATACCATCAAATGGGGTCATTTAGTCGCTAGTGTATTTGGTACTTTTCAATCTCATTGGCAAGAGGTATTTATAGCTACTGGAGAACCGGCTGGGCTATTCGATTTCTCTATTCGAGGTGCTACCTATCCTCCTCTAGGAGAGTATCAGTATATCGATGGAGGATTAGCGATTACTGCTAAGGATGCTCCAGCAAGGGGAGGGGATGAATATAAGATTACTCCTCGATATGATTACGGAATTGAGAATATCTTCCATAAGATATCTTTATCTCCGAGAGTAGTATGGAGATCTGCAGATCAAAGTTTCCAAGAGATCCCCATCTTCGTAGATCCAATAGTACAGGATATGGAGAAGAGCCTCGGATGCTCTGATATGTTTGGAATCCATCTCTCTAATATCAACTTTCGATTATTTCGTATTAGGATATGGAATGGAACCCAGTGGAATGTTTTCGCTACCGTAGATACTTCTGCAGATTATACCAGTACTTACATTAAGAAGGGTAATACACTTATCTCGAATAGTGCTACCAAAGATTTTATACTTCGATATGGAGAGGCTATTGGATGGAGAGCTCGATTATTCGATCCTGTATCGAAAGCCAATGTTTTTGTTAAGATTATTATGAACTCCGAAGGAATCTGGACTACATATAATCGAGTAAAGCAAGCGGTAATCCAATACGATACCAGTATTACCGATCCCAGTACTATTCCAGCGAACGGAGAGATTTATCTAATCCCCGATTCGGTTACCTTCCTTAAATCTAGATTAGATGGTGTTAATCTTGGGCAATATGTTTGGATGTTAGAAGTAAGTGCACAAGATAGATTAGAGGATTACTTCCAGATTGGAACGATGCTTATGGGCTCCGTAGCCTTCCCTGCTCCGCAGTACCAGAGAGGGAGAACGATTACTTACTCTCCAAATATCCAGACTCAATCGAGCCTCGATGGTATGTTCTTCTCTCGTAAGATGAGTGCAGGAAGGAGAACTGCTTCCGTAGCTTGGACAGAGCCCATTGATACTACAAGATTAAACGATCTCGATCCGGATTACTGGCAGGTATCCTCCACTTCTGGAGCGCAACCTGTAGCAAACTATGGAGATCCGCATCTTCTAGAGGGTATCTTCCGATACTTGAATAATCGAGAGCCCTTGGTATATCTTCCGAGTATTGAGAAGAATCCTACAAACGATCAGATCTTATTAACCGCTAGGGATTCTCATATGCTATGTAGAACAACCGGAGAGATCACTGTAGAGAGTGTACTCGGAGAAGAGCGATTAAATGAGATGTTCCGGGTATCTACAGTGAACCTAGAGGAGATTGAGTAATGATAACTATACCGAAATCGAGCATCGAGCAGGGAGATATATGCTTTCTGCTCGATATATCCTATTATGGAGCGGTCTATCGGTTCTCTACGGTTCCTATTGATATCGAAGATCTAGCGGAGAATACTACTATTCCATATCGAGGAGCCCTCTCCGATCCTCCAATAAATCTACAGAGCGATCTTCTCGGAGTAGATCTAGAAGCCAATACTATCTCGATGGAGTTAATCTTCGAGGAAGTAGATTGGGTATCGGAGTTCCTTAAGGGGAGAACGCTTAACGATGCTCTCTGCGAGCTCTCGATGGTGATTATCAAAGATGGTAAAACAGACTTTACCCAGCAAGATAAAATATCAGTATTCAAGGGCAGAGCACTCGGAGCGATCTTTGGTTCTCCAGATGCTCCGAAGGGGACAGTATCCTTTACTATCGAAAACTCGGTTAATGTTCGGGTAGTTAAGTTACTTGGATCTGAACATGTAATTGCCGAAGACAATTACAATATCGATATCATAGAACAGAGTAAAGGTAAGGTGGTTCCTTTCGTATTCGGTAATTTAGGTACTGCTCCTAGAGAGGCTGCTAATAGTGTTGTATTTGATGATGATCTCCATGTAGCCCCAGCCTATCAAGCTGGAGGTACTAGTACTCTCCTTACTCAATACTTCCAAGTAGCCTATCATCATGTATACAGTCCCAGTAACTCTCTTATTCAAATCTTCGATGGTAAAGGTGGATCGTTTTCTAACTATGCAATAACCGCAGTAGATAACAAGGGATTTATCCATACGTATGTACCTTTTTATATTACGGACTCCGGACCACCAGAAGGAACTAACGTACAGTTAGATAACTTCCAAGTATCGAGTCCGGAGCTTTCCTTTACTTATTATGCTAGCTGGGGCCAGAGTAAAGGAGGAGTAGCTAATATCGATGGTTCAGGACCATTAGAAGGAGCGGTAGATATCTCTCTCTATGCTTTGGAAAAGAGCGGGCTATTCTTTGATTTTTCATCTTGGCAAGGGCTATCCGCAGTACTCAATCGATACAAGTTTGGAGGCTATGTAAATGACCTCGATATTAATGCATATGACTGGGTAAAGGATAATATCTGGGATCTGCTTCCTATTATGGTAGTCAACGGAGGGAAGGGGATACAGGTTTCTCTCAATCTCTATACGTACTCTCAAGAAATTATACCATCCCATAACATAATCGAGAGTGGAGAGTTCGAGATTATAAGCCCTCTTACTCCTCTTGAAGGTGAGATTATCAATAAGATTACAATCCGATTCGGATGGGCTGGGCAGTTAGGTTCCTTTAGAGCGCAGGTAGTTATCGATCCTACTTTGAAAGAAGATCAACCTATGCAATATCGAGATCCCCTAGCCTATATCTCTTATACTCGTTACGGACTTCGAGAGAAAGTAATCGAAGCTCCTTACGTGTATGACTTCCAAACCGCAATAAGAATAGCCAGAGATAAGATCCGGGCCCATGCTCTAGGGAACTACGCTATCGAGATCTCTGCTGCTCCAAAGTATGGATATCTAGATCTCGGAGATATTATTGCGATTACTTCGGATACAGTCGGACTAACAGAACACAAATGCCAAATAGTATCGAAATCTTGGAATGATAACCGCTGGAGATATGTACTTCATATCGAAGATAACCCACTCGTAAACATACGAGAGTAAACTTTCCCCTTTTTCTCATCGAATCGGAGTATAGTAGCCTTATGATAGTATTCTTAGATAGACAGCACGCAGGGAAGCCAGATAAGATCGAAGATCGAGGAGCTTCCGTTATGCCTACTCCTGCTTTCGGTAATGGTATGGAGGCAATCTATACCGGGTATCTCTCCATCATGATTGAGGAGAAACTAATCGAGCATGGTGTTAAGGTTATGCCAATCTCTGATGGGAAGTACTCAGATAGGCATAAGCGAGTAAACGAATACTCCAAGCGGTTCCAAGAGAAGCAAGTATATCTCTCCCTCCATCTCAATTGCGGAGGTGGTGACTATGCCAGTTTTTTCCACATGGGTAGCGCAGGAGGAGCCTCCTTAGCAAGTTCGATCTGCGATAGATTAAGAGAGAAGCAGTTACCCGGATTATCTAGATGCCTTCCCAAGGTAGCCTCTAGCGAGGATTGGACTAAGAACGCTTGGTACACAATACGAGGAGTAGGAAACCCAGTAGCAATCTGCTGCGAGCCCCTTTTCATGGATACCCATCGAGATCTACTTTGCTTAGAGCATCTCCGTTCTATTGCTGATTCGATCGCTGCTGGTATCGTAGCCTGGAGTCTGTAATGGAAGAGAATCTCTTACACCTTATTCTTAACGGAGGAGCTAACGTTGCCTTCGGTTTGTTTTTATATATGCAGAATAAAGAGCTTCAGAAGCGAGCAGATGAGAGAGAAGCCAAGCAAGATAAGAAGGAAGAAGATCTCCGGGCTCGATACGATAAGGTAATCTCTGATATGCAAGCCAGAGAAGATACCATGCGAAAAGAACTGGTATCGGAGATAAACGATCTAGATCGTAAGGTAACGATGCTAGAAACTAAGTTAGAGCATATATACCAGATCGTAGATGAGATTAAGGCTCGGTTCTTGCGGGTAGGATAATCCTCTCTATCTCCCCATCCGTAAAGAGATCCCAAGATGCTCTCTTGAAGATGGTTAAGTCTTTCGGGCCTGTATTCTCTACTGTAAACTCTGAGAGGAAGGGTACTATCCCATCGATCGCAGTATAGAGCCTTCTGGTATCTATGATTGCCATCCAAACCTTGTTATTATACAGGAAGCCCTCCATAGTCAGATCGGAGAGCTCTCCTCCGTTCTTTATGGCATCTAGCCTAGATGCAATCTCCAAGCCCATCTCCGGGTACTTGGTTCTCTTCCATCGTAGAGCGAAGTGCCTGCAGGGTCTAGACTTCCATAATCGAGCGGATACGGTGAGTTCCTTATCGGTATCTTTTTCTGTATATGTATAGTCTATTCCGTACTTCAGATCCCGATCGGTTCCAATCTCTGTTCTCCATTGGCCAGGAAAGCGATCTCGAAGGGTTGGTACTACATATTGGAACCATAAACGATCGGATTCTCTTAGTCTGTATTGCGTATTCATATCGTAGCCTCCGATACGATAGCAATATAACACAAAAAAGTTTATTTATTTTCTTCTTTTTTCTTTACACAGTATAGAAAACTATGTTATAGTAAAGTATACTCAATGATGAGTAATAACAAGAGGTACTAACCATGAAAAATCGTAAAGCAACCAAAGCAGTAGTTATCAATGAACTTTTACAACTTCAAGCAATCCAAACTAAGCAGATGAAGAAGCATATCAAGTTGGGTAACACTAAGATCGTAGAAACTTTGAAGCAACAGATCGATATCATTAACGAAGATCTAGCTAAGATGCTTGTCAAGTAATCAACTAACTAACCGGGGAGGATCTTCCTCCCCATCTAACCAGAGGTACAAACAATGAAACAATCTATAACCCACACTATCTGCTGCCATCTTCTAGTAGCAGTATTATTTTCTTGCTGCTTTATCGCATATTCTTTCCTTGTATGGTTGCTGGGGGTCTAAGATGAATAAGCGCAGAAGAAACTATATAAAAGAGAACGGAAGAAACAAACTTAGAGAGATGAGCAATAAGCGAACCCCTCCGAAGCCTATTGTATTAGATCAATTCGATTACGTTAAGCAGATTGGAGAGCTCTGCAAGGTCTGGAGCCCTACTTACTGTACTTGGGTCTGGGAAGCCTCCTGCCAAGTAAACGGATTAATCTTGCGTAAAGAGTTCTGTGAACCAGATCCTTTGGTAGCTGTTCGATGGAGCCAAGAGAAGTTTAAGGCTATCTCTAATCCTCAGTTCGCTACTATGATGCAAGCTGCTATCGCTAATAGTGAGTTTACAATCGAAGATATCGCAGATGCTATCGGTATTTCTAAGAATGGGATATCTAAGTGGATTTCGGGAGATACCCATCCAACAGTACCAAGCCTTCTTAGATTATGTAAGATGTTATACCCTATTAAGTGGGAAGAACATTATCTTACACTCTCGAAAGTAGTAGAGATGGAGCGCATCTAATGTGGAAACTAGCATATCAAGGTATTATCCAAGGTCCCCC
>Ga0213865_10000491_pt1 | contig 27058 bp, 26 predicted proteins | sample PICome_6_FD_160100 | JGI IMG/M metagenome (GOLD analysis project Ga0213865, IMG submission 160100) | Coastal seawater microbial communities near Pivers Island, North Carolina, United States - PICO282 | ecosystem: Environmental > Aquatic > Marine > Coastal | place: USA: North Carolina...
ACGGTCAGAAGTGCTGGGCGGCAAATAGCTCTGGAAGTCACCGCGCAGGATTGACGTTACTCTGGGGTTTTGTGGTTGGGACCGCGCTTTTCCATCTCTACCGTCACTGATCCCCTCGGAGATGAGGTCCCTTACGTGTTGTCGCAGTAAGGCCAAATAGATATTCCTATCTGATCCAAGTGTGGGATATTGATTTGAGGACCCATTGGCAAATTGAACCCAAGCGTCCCACAATGCCTGACCGTCCAGACCACAAAAAATCTTTATTTCATTGTTCTCTACATTGGGTTGTCTATGCGCTTCTTGACCTGTTAAGAGTTGTTTTTCAAACTCGTTGAGTTTGATGATAAGATAGACGAAAAGTCCCAGAAGAACAGAGCACAGCACCGCTACAACTGCGAGTATGAGTGATTCGGCGTTCATTGATTCCTCCCGTATTATTTTTATTGCAGGGGGTTTAGCCTACATCTTCCTGCGATAGGAATTGCAACAGATTACATTCTCCTCGCGCGTTTAGGTCAGTAAAAACCATTTTGCCTATCTCATCGGCAACGCTTTTAGCTTCTTCAGCGCCTATGCGACTAATTTGGTAATCCGCACCTAAATTGTACATCCTCGTTGCATAGACTCTTGGCACCCAAGACCATACTTTACCTGTGGAGCCATTTAGCTGATTAAAACCATCATGATCAGCTCGTGGTTGTTTTGCGCCGCGGTAAGAGGTTCCCTGCCGTGCTTCCTCAGCCTCTGCGCCTTGAACAAAAATCTTGTCAAGGTTGATACGGCAGCGCGTAGCAATCCTAGCGATGAACATCCGCTCAATCGGTATCGATAGATCCAACGACGAACATCGCTTGAAGTCTGATACGGCTTTGCTCTTTAGGGTAGACGTTTTATTGCGTTGAAACACAGTTTTAGTTCTCAATCAGCAAACGATGTTCTCAATATCTTAACAGCCCCACTAAGGATTTGACTCACTCGCGACTCTGTAACATCTAGAATAGCGCCAATTTCACGCAAATTCATTGACTGGCTGTAGTACAATGAAAGTACCTGTTGCTCTCTTGTCGTTAGATTCGAGATTTTTCCAGTCAAAACCTCCAACATTTCCTCCCTCTCAACAGCTTCCTCTGGAACTGGGGTTTTATCTGAAAAAGAAGTACCTCCCTCTTCAAGCTCTTCATATGAGGAAGCATTGAAGTGGTTTTTACGGGATCGTTTTCTATGGTACTCGTCGACAGTAATGTCCAGCTCTGCTATCAACTCGGGTGTGGTTGGGGGTCTTCCCACTTTGCTCGTAAAGGCCGCTATCGCATCTTCCTCAGATTTGACATGATTGTTGTCATTTCGAGACAGAGGTGAACGTTTTCTGATCTCGTCTAAGATGGCGCCTCTTATCCTCGAGCTAGCAAATTTCGCGAGGTCATCCCCCCTGTCGGGGTCGTAACTTTTTACTGCCTCGAGTAATCCAACCATCCCGATTTGCACGAGCTCCTCTAGATCAACTGAATCAGGAAGTCTCGCTTTGAGGTGAATAGCGGTTTTGTGGACTAAGCCAATGTGCTCCAGTACCTGCTGCTCAGAGGCAATGATGGAGCCACTATTTTCTAAGTACTCTTTATAACCCTTGAGCATGGCATTTCACTTTTTGCCTGGCGCAAACGTGACCCCGGCGTCCCTTTCAATGACGTCTTCTTGAAGCAGCATGTCTGCGAGCGACTTGATGTCTTGAGAAAGGTTGCCGTTGGGAAATAGGTTAACAGCGGGCACGCCCTGCCTCGCTGCCTCCAGAATATCCGCATCAGTCCTAATCCCCGTAGAGTAACCTAGCCTCAGTCCCAGGAATTTGGAGGTTACGCTATCGATTTTGTCGTGTATGCTTTTGGCTTCTTGCTGGCTTCCTACCCTAACCGGCGTGAGTTTGACGTCCGAGAGATTATATTCATGTTGCAGGACTTTGAACGTGGCATAGGCGTCCGCTATGGACGCAGGCTCGTTTTGAATCAGCAACAATTTGGTGTCACATGCTGCAAATAAGAAGGTCACGTTATCACTAATGCCTGCTGCGGTATCCACTACCAACACATCGCAGTCGTCCAGCTCGGAGACTGCATGAATCAGCCCCAGCAACTGAAGTCGCGTTAGGCTGCTAAGGGCCGTTGATCCGCTTGAGCCCGGTATTAGTTTAACCCCGTGCTGAGACTCAACAATGATATCTGCGAGTGATTTCACTCCCGCCAGCACATGCGCATACGTGTATTCAACTCGTGCATTCAGTAGGATCTGCGCGTTGCTCAGGCCTAAGTCACCATCCAGGAGAGCTACCCTAAGACCGCGGTTGGCTAACTCCACAGCGAGATTGACGGCCAAAGTTGTCTTTCCAACCCCGCCTTTACCGCTGGTAATACCTATCACCTTCATTTTGCTAATACTCCAAGGGGTTCAAACGAAGATTGTTGTCCCAACACAACACACTCATTTGATAGATCGTCTGGCGCATTGTCTGATGTCATTAGGCACCCGGGCTTTCGTGTCGCATAGTTTATCAACGCACCAATGTCCTCTTCAAAGTTTGCGACCACATCACGCATGTTAGCCTCAAAACTTGATGTCGTCACAGCATTAGATTGTCCCGCCGGTTTAGCAGTGCCAATGTGTAAATCGAGTTCTGGATTGTGTGTTGACGCAGCGCTGCGATTGTTTATCTCAGACTCTAAAACATTTGAAAATAAACTCTCTTGGACCGCAACGTTCTCGATGTCTGGTGCCTCATAGCGATCAAGCCGCTCACTCAGGGCGTCTAATTTTTTAGCAAGGGCCAAAATTTGGTTGTTAATTGATAATTCTTTGTTAGCAGGGCTTCCTTCGGCCCTATCGCTACATTCTTGCCGGGTTTCGATGTCATCGATGTCCACCGATTCGGTCGGTTCATTGTCAACCGCTAAAATGGCCTTATTGCCATCTCTAGCCTTGAAACTGTGGAGGATGACAACATCATCTCCAAGGTGTTTCCGTGCAACTTCTATCGCACTCTGCCTACTTGAATATGTAATGGTGTGGAGATGCATTTAATCCTCGCTAGCCGTTATCGAGTGTTGCTGTGGCACCGACAGATGCTCGCACATTAATTTTTTGATCATCGGGGATCTCAGTGTATGAAATGACACCAAGATCGGGAATTCGTGGTCTTACAAACTTCGCCATCCAATTTCTTAGCCCGGGCGAGACAACTAAAGAAGGTATTTCGCCACTATCAAATAGCGTCTCCGCCTCTACTGATAGTGAGTCAACAAATGATTTCGCTAGCTGCGGGTCTATGGTGACGTGCTCATTATTGGACCCTGTCTTACTGGCCTCTAGCAACCCTTCGAGCTCGGGGTCAAGGGTTATCACTGACAAGGAACCCGTTCCATCTAACATAGGTTGAACGATCATTCTTCCTAGGCTTGGGCGTATCAGAGACACTAAATCTCCAGCGTTATCAGAAGCTTTCCCATGAATCGACAAGGCCTCGATTATAGACCGCATATCGCGAACGGGAATCTGATCAATTAGAAGGTTCTTCAGTACTTGAGAGACGGTTGCCAGTGTTAGCGTGTCGGGAACCAGGTTCGACACTAACTTTGGATACTTCTTTGATACTTTATCAAGGAGCTCTTGTGTTTCGTCTTGTCCGAGAAGCTCATGCGCATTTTCTTTTATTAAAGCACTCACATGGGTCGCAATTGCCGTTGGCGCATCAACCACAGTGTGTCCCATTGTTCTTGCTAAATCTGCCTTCGAGGGGTCTATCCAAGTTGCTGACAACCCAAATGCTGGCTCCTCAGTTTGCTCTCCCTCTATTCCCTCGATTTGCTCTGAGCCGTGAATGGCGAGGAGTTTACCGACTCTAACGAACCCAGAGCCCCGCTGGACACCATGCAAAGAGATTGAATAGTTCTCAGGCCGTAACTCGAGATTATCTCTGATTCGGATTGGTTGAACGAGGAATCCCAGCTCAGCAGACACTTTCTTTCGAATGCCTTTTATTCGCGTTAACAACTCGCCGCCAGAATCGGTACTGGCCAAGGGGACCAATCCGTACCCGATATCTAATGAGATAATTTCAACCTGATCGACGTCGTCCCAATCCAGCTCTTTTGAGCCGGCTTGACGCTCAGCTATTGCCTCTTGCTCTTTCTCATAGACTTGCTGGGTGTCGATGGTTTTAATGAGATAGGCAGCAAAGACAATGCCCGATATACCTAACGGGAGGAAGACGATATGCGGCATTCCGGGTACCAATCCCAAAACGGTAATAATCGAAGACGCAATGAGTATTGGTGTCGGGCTGACGACCTGAGTTGCAGCTTGTTCAGCCATACTCTCTTCGGTGGTAACGCGCGTAACAAGAATTGCTGTGGCAACGGAAAGTAAAAGTGAAGGAATTTGCGCGACCAATCCGTCGCCAATGGTTAGGAGTACGTAAATTTCGCCCGCTGCCGATAAGGTTAAGTCATGTTGAGTAGTTCCAACAATTAACCCCCCAATAATATTAATGCCAAGGATCAGAATGCCTGCAACAGCATCACCTCTTACAAATTTAGATGCGCCGTCCATGGAGCCATAAAAATCAGATTCTTGACCGAGTTCAGCGCGTCTTACTTTCGCCTCCTCTTGGTTAATCACGCCAGCATTTAAGTCGGCGTCTATTGCCATTTGTTTTCCAGGCATCGCATCGAGAGTAAACCGGGCAATAACCTCCGAAACTCGGCCTGCACCTTTGGTCACAACAATAAAGTTTATGATCATTAAGATGAGGAAAATGATAAAGCCGACAACATAGTTTCCAGCAATGACAAAATCACCAAACGCCTCAATGACCTGACCCGCCGCATCAGTACCCGTGTGGCCGTCGACTAAGACAACTCTCGTTGATGCAACGTTCAGCCCCAGCCTTAACAACGTTGCTACTAAAAGAACCGCAGGAAATGAGGAGAACTCCAGTGCAGTGCGAGTATTTATCGCCACCATCACCATCATCAAGCCAAGCATGATGTTGAATGTGAAAAGGATGTCGAGAAAGAACGCGGGGAGAGGCACGATGAGCAGCGCCAGGATCATCAGCACTATCGTCGGGCCGCCGACGGTTGCACCACTGAAACTGACAGACTCTGCAAAGCGCTGTCGGAAATTTGACAAATAGGCTTCCAATTTCCCCTCCCTGGAACCTGTTTATCGATATTTCATTGTATAAAGCAAAACGCGCGCCAACTATTTTCGAGTTAGAGATTGGGGGGTGTTAGGGAATGAAGCGCAATGTTAAAGGGAAAGGGTAATTACCCGATACATAGATTGAAAAGGTGAAGATTTAAACGCCTCACACACCTTCAGACTGAGGAGACATGCATGCGTGCAGTAACGCTATTTTGGGCATCATTATATTTAATGCTAGTTGGGTGCTCTTCAACGCCCACTCACTATGATTTTGCATCACCGGTGGTGGAGAGGCATGAAACCTTAGTAGCAACAGGCTATGCAGTCATCGATGTGCAACCCGCTGAGCACCCAGCTCAAAAAAGGCTCATGGCGATTCGGGCAGCAAAACTTGATGCTTATCGCGGTTTGGCGGAACAGGTGTACGGACAGTACTTGGATGCCTCCACAACAGTCGCTGAGATGGTAGTGACTAGTGACAGCTTCAGAAGTAAAGTGGAGGGAGTGATATACGGCGCAACGCTTGTGAGCATTAGCCCTCGTGCGGCCAACACCTACGAGGTGACGCTGTCGCTTGATAAGGCTTTAGTGCAGGACCTCCGGGCCCTCTACGTGCAATCCTCATCTGCGGTAAGACGAGGTTAGCGTAGGTTTCGCCATGTGCGTTCAAACGAAAAGTCAAACTCTTCGACTCGCAACCAATGGAGTCATTGGTTTTCTGCTCGCTCTATCGTTGGTAGATGCAGTGGGCGCTAACGAGCAACCAGAAGCTGCGCATCCAGAAGAGCGGGAAGTTCAAAGCCTCGCTGTCGATAGATTGCAGAGAATAAAAACGGACTTGCTGGAGGCGGCAGTGGCCGCAGGTGCTCGAGTTCATTCGCTCGCATATTTAGATACAGCGGGTCGTCTTCACGAATCCACGCTAGTTACGGCTGATGCCGTTGTATCCGGGGTGCGTATGCCAAGTTACGCGCGAGAGATGGATATTAAATTAGGTATCTCCGGTAGTGCACGCATCCCGGAAGCGTCGGGTTGTAAATTTTGGTCTGATCGCAGCCAAAACATGGGCTTGGTGTCTGTGTTGGTCGAGAAAGGCAGTACGCGGGCATCTTTTGACTCATTTGTGAATGTAGCAAGAAAAAGCTGGCAGGAGGTCTTGGTCCAACAACTTCAATACGGCGGGTATAATACCGAGGTTATTGAAGCAGAACGCTACGCGGCGCAACGTGCAACCCGTTACGATGATTATGTAGGTCATGGTGACACCCTTAAGCCCGCCGGCAATTTTCAGATTAAGGTCAGGCTAGCAATGAAGGAAAACCCACCGCCTCGTCCATTGCTCACAACCAATCACATCGGTCTTCGCGCACTTGTGCCCAGCGTGGGCGGCATTGGCAACAGCGAAGACGGGATCTTGCATTTGGAGATCGTCCGCGCAGATGGCGGCTCTGTACTTGAAACGGCGAAGATTCCCATAGCTTTTGAGGTCAAGAGGCGATACTCCGATGGCGTGTGGGACGGCGTTCACTCTGACCCCTTGGCCATTTCCAAATTATCCGATGTAGTGAAGGCATTTATTGATGACACCCGTTGTGATCGCAGGTTATTTCCCGTTTCCTTGGCTGTGCAAGGAGAAGAGGTGCAAATCAGGGCGGGAACAGATCATGGACTTCGCCAAGGCGATTGGCTGTTGGTAGGGTCTAGAGAACTTATTGGAGAGAACACTATTTCCTCTACCGGCCTAGACCAGTTGATGCTCATAAAAACTGATCGGGTAGGTGCGAGATATTCTTCGGGCAAGCCTTTGGCAGGCTCAAATGTACCGTTGCCGGATGATGCCGATTTGGTCGCGGTTGTGATTTAAGTGCTAGGAGGCTGTCGTGTTTCGATTGATTTTTTTGCTCTTACTGTTCGTTGCAAACAATGGCAGCGCCCAACCATTGTTGACAGAGGATGACTTATACAAGCTACGCAACTTTGCCGGGGTCGCTGCACCATCAGATTCGATGACAAGCCTCGGCTTGAGTGGCAATGTTTTGAGGGTGAAAAGCGGCGATACCCTTGGGCAAATTGTAGAGACTTACTATGCGGGATCTGGCCTTAATAAAGGCTTCTTGGCTCAAGTGATCGTCTCGAAAAACCCAACCGCATTTAGACGAGGTAATCCAAATTGGATGATGGCGGGCGCGGCTCTGAGACTGCCAGATGGCGGTGATCTGGTTGACTACATCATGCCCGAAGAATCGGAGAAGCCATCAACTGAAATGCGGGATTGGGTTGCATACCCTTGAACGTAAAGTGCTCCTGTAATGTTAGGCCCAGAGCAAGTAAACCTCAGCGTTAAACCAACACCCGTTTTCATGGAGGGAGCCCCCGCGCTTAAGCTGAGCTCTGTTTTGGCTCGCGAGCTGGGGCTGGCCGACAATCAAATTATTAAAGCCGTTGTGGTTGCTTCCAAATCAGGTTTTTTTTTGACACTTCCAGATTCAAATCGGCGCCTACAACTACCGAACCATTTTGCTAAGTTGGCAGGGGAGCAGGTATCACTAAAAGTTAATCTGTTGGGGTCCGGTGATTCTATTCTTCGCTTAAGTCAGCTCGATAGACCGTTGCAGGCCCCTGTACTTACTCCACCCAAAAGTACCACCAGTGATTCGACGGTCTTAAGTAATCGCAGCCCAATTCGAGAGCTGAGTTTTTTGCTTCAAAACAATGCGCTCGTAAAATCTGTAATGTCCCAAGCGGACACACAATTTTTGCATACATATCCACCTGGCTTGAGGGTAGCCCTCATCAAAGCCTTGATGGCACGATCGGGTTCCATAGGTCCGAAGAGCGTCGATATTGGACATGCTGGCCATTCAATTGCTCACTTACTTCGACAAGCGTTGAGGGCCGATTTGGGGCCAGAAAGCAAGGGCGTTATCGAGTTACTGGAGATCCTCGAAGGTCGGACAAGCAGAGTCCATACGACGCGATCCGATGCGCCAGCATTCGAATGCTTATCTATCGCTAATGAGTGTCCGCTCGATATTCATTGTCGCAGGGAGCCCGTTGCAGGTGAAAAAGATGCCTACTGCTGGAATATTGATATTCATTTGATTATGCCGGGTAACAGGGAGGTATGGCTGGGTATCAGGCACCAACTCCCCAATGTGGTCGGACTACAGGCATGGATACCGGACATTGAGTTATTTTCAAAAGCAATGGCATCGCAGGATTTTCTTCGCGGCCAGTTGGATGAATTTGATGTCTCGTTAGATGGGTTAGAATTGTATAACCAAGTGCGTAGCACGAGCGCATCGCGTTCAGCCGAGGTGATGTCAGACAAAGTTGAAGTTAAAGATGCCCGAAATGGCTTGGACTTGTCAGTATGAAGAGGCGCAACAAAAAAGCCGTCGCCTTAGAGTACGGACAGGAGGCTCAACCAACCGTGGTGGCTGCTGCAGAGGGTGAAGCTGCGGAAGACTTGGTTGAGGCGGCTATAGCAAGCGATATTCCGGTATTTAAAGACGCGCGCCTACAACGGGCGCTATCGGATCTCGATGTTGGTGATGCTATACCGGAGTCGCTTTACGTTTCTGTTGCCGTAGCGCTGTCCTGGGCGTTTTGGTTGCGAGGTGATGAGCCTTTTTAATGGCTGTCGTAATCTTACTGCGCTGCGGTTAAACCGAGGATTGGTGCCCGTGGCCCTTGCCTGTTCGGATTTGTCCCATGCGATCGTAAGTCGCCTCAGCGTCTTTTGTTGCGCCAGACTTTAATATCTCTAGTGCTGCCTTAGTACTCTCGATCTTTCGATCAACGATGCGAGCGTTTCTGAGGTGAAGTGTTTTCGCCTCTGCGAGTTTATCGTGAATGAGAGCTATCTCTTCAGGTAACTGCTCTGCCTGGTCGCTGCCGCCCGCCTCCAACAAAGGTGCCGCCATTCGAGAAATATCTGCTAGCAGTGTCTCTTTTGTCGAGAGTATTTCTTCAAACTTCACCATATCACCGCTCTCAATGACGGCTACTTCGTCGTCAAGAAGCAAACACAGCGATTCTATTTTTTTGAATGTTTCGCGGGTCAGGGTAGGGTCGAGCAAATCGGTCCGCCTACTTTGCTTAGATAAGCTCTTCGATAACGAGGAAGCTCTCTGCGATACGACGCGGGTCTAACGGATAGTTTCCTGCCTGGATTGCTTGGCGCAGTTCCTCTACTTTCGCTGCGTCGAATTCAGCGTCTGAGATGACTTGCGCCACAGCATCACTGACTTCAAGCGTTGAAGATCCTGTAGATGCCGCAGGGCGCTGCGCTGCATCTTCGCTGGCGCCTAATTCTGTGCCAGGCTGGCTCACAGGGCTATTTCCTGGCCCCGCAGTTCCGATCTTGTTTGAGTCTGTGATATTCATTGTTCGAACCCCTCGAACTTTTCCGTACATAAAAAGAGATCGGACGATGTTAACAGATCTTTAGTAAAATTAATCTATCAATGCAATGACGCCCGTATCCCGTATCCGCACAGTCAGTCTCTTCTCTGAGTCCAGACTGCGCACCTGGATCGCTTCTGCGATCATGCCACTTTCGAGTGCTTCAACTTTAGTGGTTAGTCGAAGCGGTCCTTTTCGGATGTTCAGGGTGAGGATGTCCCCTTCTTTGACTGCTGGTGTTATTCGTAAAATTGAGCGGCGTAATATGTCCCCGGGCATAAGTGTTTTGGTGACTTCAAATTCGGCAAACTCAAAGTTTTCTGAGACGAGATCGTGCGGCAATCTGGGACCTAGTGTGTCACCATTTAAAAACTCAAAATCCTCTTTTCGCAGCCTGGTATTTCGCGCTACCGTTGCTTTGCTTACCCATGCCATCACAGCCTCAGCAGTCTGCTTAGGCGGTTTGGTTGCGAAGTCGCTCCGCCTAAAATCCGACAGCATGACGATGCTACCCGCTATTTTATCCTCGGCTAGGCTGAGGCCTAAGTGCCGTTGTAGCTGGTCCGGTTTCAATCGTATATCCGATGCAAGAGATGTCTGCGTGATTTTAAGATCGGAGCGAAGTAGCGGTTCCCCTGCCTTCATGGATCGGGCATACGTGAAGGTGGCGTATGGACTTTCAATGCTTATTCGGATGTAACGCTTCCAGCTAGGCGATCCGCAGCTTATCTCGCTCGTAGATCGACCACTGAATGGGAAAGAGACGTTAAGAGCGGTGCCGCAGTCTGGGAAGGTTAACCTGCGGTCATCAACATAGGCGGTCACCGCGGATTCAGGCACTGAGTATTCGATACTGGCAGCATTTTTTATGAGTGAGCGAACCTGCTCCCTGGATGACAGTCCCTCTTGCTCAGCAAAGGATGTGTAACTTGCTGCCCAAAGCAGGACCACCCCGAGCAGGCGATAGCACGGGAGGAAGACACACATTTGCTCTGATCGCTGCCGCATATAAACAGTCAAGCCATCTACCTTTTAGGCCATACCCTATCAAGTTGTGATTGACATTTCACTACCGGCAAAAAGTTGCCGATACGTCTCTTATTTCGAATTTCGTTTAATAAAAATAACAAAAAAACGTTTAAAAAGAATAAGTTAAAAAACTTGGCACATCTTATGCAGCCTTGAACGAAAAGGGAGCGTCGAGGCTGTAAATATGTTGGAAAAATTGTTTGGCATTCATGAGTCAGCACTTCAATTGAAGGCGAAGCGCGTGGAGGTGCTGTCCCAGAATATCGCGAATGCTGATACCCCAGGGTACAAAGCGAGAGATATCGATTTTCGTGATGCGCTGCGCGCGGAGCTCGGTTATGGATCAGTTACAACAACGCACCAACGACACTTCCCAAATCTCTCGGGATCACACACTAACGAAGTGTACCGGATCCCCTACAACACGTCCGTTGATGGCAACACCGTAGAGATCGGATTAGAGCAGGCTCGTTTTGGTAAGGCGGCCTCTGACTATCAAGCGACTTTGGATTTTCTCCAGGGCCGCGTCACCTCATTTAAACGAGCCTTGAAGGGAGAATAGTAATGTCGATGGAGCAAATGTTTAGTGTTGCTGGCAGTGCCCTGAGCGCTCAGCTAACGCGCCTCAATGCGACGGCTTCGAATATAGCGAATGCAAGCAATGTGGCCTCATCGTCAGAAGAGGCTTACCGAGGTAAGCGCGTTGTTTTTAGAACGCTGGTTGAAAACGAGATGGTGGGTACGGAGACAAAGTTTGCGGGGTCCGTGACCGTTGAGGGCTTGGTGGATGATCCCAGCCTCCCGATACGAATGTATGCCCCAGAGAACCCTATTGCTAATGAGGACGGCTATGTCTTTAAGAGCAATGTGGATGAGATGGAGGAAATGATCGAGCTTACGGCAGCCTCCAGGGCCTACCAAAGCAACATTGAGGTGCTGTCGACCGCTAAGCAAATGATGATGCGAACCTTAGAAGTTATGAAGGCATAAGGGGTAAAACGTGAGCGCAATCGAAAATATCCTTACGACAGAGCAGTTTGCGACACAGCAAGCTAACGCGATTTACAAGGACGGGAACGAGGAAATGTTGGGCCGCGATGACTTTTTGCGGTTGTTTACAGCGCAGCTGAAAAATCAGAACCCATTAGACCCCATGAAAAATGAGGCGTTTGTTGCCCAGTTGGCGGAGTTTTCGTCGGTTGAGGGCATCAAGGGCATGCAATCCTCGCTTGAGACGTTGGTTGCGAATGTGCGACAGGAATCATTGCTCACAGGTGCCACTTTGGTGGGCAAAAGGGTGGCGGTCTCGGGCGGCTTCGGGCAAGGCGGTGGCAGTAGACCCACAGAAACCCTCGTCAATTTAGCTGACGGTGCAGAGGCATTAACGATGAGTGTCTACGATACTGAAGGGACCCTAGTGTTTCGTCAGAACGTTGGTGCCATCGAGCCAGGCGAACATCGTTTTGCTTGGTCTGGTCAGGACATGGATGGCAATCCAGCTCCCTCGGGCACTTATCAGGTGACAGCCAGCGCGGTCGTCGATGGACGCATGAAACCAGCGCCTGTTTCAGTGCTTGCCATGGTAAGCAGTGTGTCCTGGAATCCGGATATGCAGAACTTAGACCTTCATCTTTTAGGCGGTGACAAGGTGTCACTCGCTCAAATTCAGACAATTGCAGATTAACTAAACGGAGACTATCAATGTCATTCTATACTTCACTAACGGGTCTTAATGCCGCTACAACAGAACTAGCGGTCACATCCAACAACATCGCTAACTCGGCGACCGCTGGTTTTAAAAGATCATCTGCCAGCTTCGGTGACATCTTCGCGACGTCTCCATTACAGCGAGCGTCAGCGGTAGTGGGCCAGGGGGTGGCACTCAAAGAGGTTGCCCAGGAATTTAGTCAGGGATTCGTTCAGTTTTCGTCAAACTCGCTAGATATGGCGATCACTGGCGACGGATTTTTCCCGCTCCAGGCTGCGGACGGAACACGCTCGTACACACGTAACGGCCAGTTCATGCTCAATGAGCAGAATCAGATGGTTAACTCGGCAGGTCAGGCACTATTGTCACTGCCAGTGGACTCGACGAACAAGGCAGACTTCAGCCAGCCGCCTGCTGCATTGGCTATTCCGCGAGAAACGGTCTCTGAGTTCCGTGCGACAACGGAGGTGGAGCTGGGTCTGAATCTTCCCTCAGGGGTCGACCCGATAACCGCCCAATTTAATCCGGGGAAACCAGAGACTTTTCACCGCACCACCTCGTTGACTGTCTATGGCGCGTCGGGGTCGCAGCACCTCGCCACCATTTACTACGTCAAAACGCAGAATGCGACATCCGAAGATCCATTCAACAAGTGGCAGACGCACGTATACATTGATGGTGAGCAGGTTGACCCAGCGTTAATTCAGGCATCCGACAGCGCGGGTGACCAATACTTCGTTAACAAATATGGTGAAATCAAGACCAAGTCTGAGCTGGAGTACCTTCAGAAGACCGCTTCAGACAGTTCTCAGTACTTGATTACACAAGGAACTATCTACCGTAAATTTTCTTACGACACATTGTCCGACCCTATTAAGTCAACACCTGCGACCATTCCATTAACTGCTGCTACGCAAGTGACCAGGGATGACCTGTCTCTGGCTGGTGGTTCGAACGGTGTAAACCTTTCCTCTTTCTCACGGGCTGATTTGCGTAATTTATTAGAAATTAGTATTGACGGTTCGGCATTTGTTGGTGTTGGTCTTGAGCACCTTGTTGGCAGGGAGGGAACCGACACGCTTTCGGGGCAAGAAATTGCCACTGAACTGACCAAAGTGATCAACGAGCGATTTGGTGATGGCAGAAAGTTTGATCTCAGTTCTTATGTGAACCCTCCAACAGATACAGAGGGTCCGACTTCGACTGGAATGACTCTCAACATCACCCGAGATTTCTCGGGTGACGAGGAGGATCATATGAGGGTCGATGTTGGGGCAATTTTAGTTCAAGCATCAGTTGTTGGAGATGTTGAGCTTACCGGGGCCGACGGCACTCAAACCAGCCCCGAGGAGTTGGCTTTCGTATTAAATAAATACTTTGAGGGCGGCTATTCGACAGATGGCTTGCCGCCTACAGGCATAAGTGGGAGATCTTTTGGTGATCTCAAGGTCGAGTACGATTTTGCAAATCGTGGTTTGAAGGTCACACAGTCCGGGGATGATTCAATCCACCTTACTTACGATAGTGAAGAAGGCGAAGACACAGTTTTCAACGCTACTAATGTTAAGGTTTTCGACGGCGTAGCCGTGATAGCGGGATCCCTGTCTGAATACCCCAGTTTGGCCGCGGCGGACGGAGATGAGGCAGTTGTTTTGGTCCGAGATATGATTCCGGACGGTGACTTACTCAGAGAAAACCGAGACCAGAGGTATGGAATAGAAGTCACGTTCTCTGACGATAGCTTTAGATTTAGTTCTGGTACCACGGGCGATGGTTCCAGTATTGCACTTCGCAATGCGATGCGTATCGCTGACAGCGACCCTGTAGAGTATGAGGCTAATGCACAGGGTACTTTGTTGTTTGGACTTGATTATGATCCTGAAAAGACAGTCTTAGAGAATACTGTCCGTGTCGCAGAAGAGACCTCCGCTGTTGCAAACCGCCCGGCAGTTCGAGGTCAGGCCTCAACTCCAGCCATAGTTTTGGGCAATCAGATGGGTGTAGACCCGACTAAACCCTTTGCGGTCACACCTGATAACAGGTCATTGACGGTCATTGTTGACAATATCGCTTCTCAGTTACAGCTAGATCTGGGCGACTACTCAATTGGTACATTTACTAAGATGGTTGAGGCCAAGGTAAACTTAATGGCGGATAAGTTGGGTCGTCAGGTATCTGGTGTAAGCGTTGAGTTTGATACCGAGTCTAATGCTTTGCGATTCACCGGGGCCACCGCAACTGATAGCTCATTCCTTCAGGTTGCGGGCTCCGCTGACTTTGGATTAGAGGACGTTCAAGCGGCCTTTGGCACTACGTCAACTTTCATCGAGTTGACGGCGGACACTCAGGGAGCTTCAACACCGCTGTTTGTTCAACAGGATAGAAACGGAGAATGGATCGAGACAACTGACAAAGGCAACTTTGACGACAACGATATCCCTAATTGGAGCCCTATATTTCTAGACAAGGGCGAACTGACTTTTGATACGAGTGGCACACTCATTTCACCTGTTAATGAGTCAACACTGAAGTCAGCGACGACCATTGGTAATGACATCATGTTGGATTATCAGGGTAGTACGCAGTTTAACAGCCCATTTGCGGTACTAAGCCAGAATCAGAACGGTGCCCCGGAAGGTGATTTGGTGGGTGTCAACATTGGTGAGGACGGCCTCGTCGTCGCGAGTTATTCCAACGGTTCTCAGAAGTCTCTCGGGAAAATCATTCTTGCGAATTTCGCTACTCCTAAAGGCCTGCGTCAGATCGGTAACAGTGGTTTTACCTCTACCTCGGAATCTGGTGAAGCAAGTTTGGGCGAGCCAGGAAGTGCCGGATACGGAACTATTCGAGCTGGTGCAACTGAGCGATCAAACGTTGACCTTACCGCGGAGCTTGTGAACCTCATTACTGCTCAACGAAACTTCCAGGCTAACGCTAAGGCAATTGAGACGAGCTCCACCTTGACTCAAACAATCATCCAGATGCGTGGTTAATAAAATGACATTAAGAAGGGTCTCGATACATGGATAAGCTAATTTATACCGCCTTCGCGTCGTTGGCCCACATCAAGGTCGATCAGGCTCAGAGCTCTAACGAACTCGCAAATATGACGAGTATTGGTTTTAAAAAAGCTTTTGACCATGCTACCGAGACGCGGAGGGTTTCCGGCTCCGGTACGCCGAGGTATGTACCTGTAAACACTGCTAATGACGCGGTGGTGCTTGATGAAGGCCCTTTTATTAGTACCGGCAGGGGTTTAGATATCTACATGCGCAACAAAACAGTCATGGCAGTTGCAGCCAAGAACGGGCAGATAGCATTTACCCGACGTGGAGACCTTAGTGTTAACGAGGCGGGGATCATAGTTGAGGGCAGCAAGCACCAGGTTTTGTCGGAAGGCGGCGGAATCATTACTGCTCCCATTGGCGCTGATTTGTCGGTTTCCGATGACGGGACAATTTTAGCTACAGATCCCCAGTTCCTGGATCAGCCTCCAGCGATCATTGGCCAACTAATGATTAGGGACGCCACGAACACCGCAATGGTAAGGCGAGAGGATGCTCTGCTAGAGCCATCTGCACAACGCGGTCAGGGTGGAGATTTTGATGATGGTGAGGGTATTCCAAGCGTCATGTCGGGAGGTCTCGAGGGCTCGTCAGTAAAAGTTGCGGATCAGCTAGTCAAGTTTATGGATATCGCCCGATCTTTTGAGGTCAGAATTAAGATGATTAATGAGATGAAAGAGCTAGACGAGTCTGGCGCCTCGCTAATGAGAATGGTTTAAAGGAGAGTTTTATGGACGCATCAATTTGGGTTGCAAAGACGGGACTAACTGCCCAACAGACCCGTATGACGGTTATTTCCAATAATCTTGCGAACGTGAATACAGTTGCATTCAAAAAGGATAGAGCAGTGTTTGAGGATCTTCTCTATCAGAATGTACGCCAGCCTGGAGCGTCAGCCGATGCACAGACTATTACACCCACTGGGCTCATGATTGGCACAGGGTCTAGAATCATCGCCACAGAAAAAATGCATCAGCAAGGCAACATGATCTCTACGGAGAACGCGCTAGATGTTGCAGTTTTAGGAAGAGGACTCTTTCAAATCCAGCAGGCAGATGGAACTTTCGCGTATACACGAGATGGTTCATTCAAGCTCAATGATCAGGGGCAGATCGTAACTGCAAATGGGCAGCCGCTTGTTCCGGCGATTACGGTACCTACGAACACTGCAAGCATAACAATCGGCCGCGATGGCACCGTTGACGCCGAGCTCGAAGCAGGTGCGGGGAAAGTCACTCTTGGGCAGATTCAGATAGGCCGTTTCGTCAATGAAGCCGGCCTCCAGCCTACAGGTAAAAATCTCTATCGAGAGACGACAGCCAGCGGCCCTGTTGAGATCGGTGTGCCTGGACTGGCCGGTTTTGGAGAGCTAGCACAAGGCTCACTGGAGGCATCTAACGTCAATGTCGTAGAGGAAATGGTAAACATGATTGAGACGCAACGTGCCTACGAAGTGAATTCAAAGGCTATATCTGCAGCCGATGGCATGCTGCGCTTCTTGAATCAAAACCTCTAGGAGGTATCTGGTGACTAAGATTGGGGTGTTATCCATAGTCGTCGTATCGCTACTTGTGGGCGGTTGCGCAGGCAGTAAACCTAGGCTCCAGATAGACGCCGATTTTGCGCCCGTGCGGCCTGTCGAACAGGAAGCGGTTGGCCTACCCACGGGTTCAATTATGGGAAATAACGGCTATATGTCCTTATTTCAGGGCCAGCGAATGTGGCGGGTTGGCGATATCGTGACAATAGTGTTGTCAGAGTCCACGCAGGCGACTCGTAACGCGTCGATGATCACAGAGCGTGAGGCAAAGAATACGGTGCTTAATGATCGATGGGTGAAAGTATTTACGCCTGATGGAGGTGCGTTGCGAGATGTTCTTCCTGGTGTTGATGTCACGCAGGGGACTATAGAATCTGAGGGTACCGGCGCTGCCGCTCAAGCCAATGCATTAACTGGTGTCATCAGTGCCATGGTGGTCGAGGTCCTACCGAATCAAAATCTGATAGTCGAAGGTCAGAAACAAGTAAGCCTGACAGAGGGTGCTGAATATATTCAGGTTAGGGGTGTTGTTAGGGCAAGAGATGTTCAGCCAGATAACACTATCTCGTCGATGAGATTGGCGCAGGCGCAGATTTCTTACCGAGGCAACGGCAACATTGCGACATCCACCCAGCCGGGTTGGGTGACTCAATTGCTTTACAAGTTCTGGCCCCTTTAGTCGAAGAGAGATCAGCCGATACCTTTTGTGGAGTTTTAGGATCATGCGTTTATTAGTCACTGTCGCGCTCTTACTCGTTAGCAATGCGGTGCTTGCTGACAGAGTAAAAGATCTCACTAACGTGGGAGGGGTTAGGCCTAATCAGCTGGTGGGTTACGGGATCGTGGCGGGCCTTGCGGGCACTGGTGATGGCAAAGATCCATCATTCACGGGTCAAAGCCTTAAGGCGATTCTCGAGAGTTTGGGCGTTACCACCAACCCCTATGACGACTATGATCTAGCGCAGTCGAGAGGGCGTCCATTGCAAGTCGACAATGTGGCTGCAGTGATGGTGACCGCGACACTACCTCCTTTTGCCAAACCAGGTCAGTTAGTTGACGTCAATGTATCTGCCCTAGGCACCGCCTCAAGCCTACGAGGTGGCAATTTGGTCATGACAGAATTGAGAGGTATTGATGGGCAAACTTATGCGGTCGCGCAGGGTAGTCTCACGGTGACGGGTGTTCAGGAGGAGCAAAACGGTACCAGCGTACAGATTGGCATCCCTACCTCGGGACGTATTCCCGGCGGCGCCACAGTCGAGCGCCAAGTAGATACCTCTTTCGACAAGAGCGATTATATTGTCTTCAACGTGAATACCAATGATTTTTCGACAACTGCAGCTATTACCGAGGCTGTAAACGACACGTTTGGAGAGGGCACGGCGTTTGCGTTGGACGGAGTCTCACTTGCCGTGACAGCGCCTGAATCCATGTCGGAGCGGGTGGCTTTTGTGGGCATGATCGAGGAACTAGAAGTAGAACCAGGTCGATCTCCGGCGAAGGTGGTTATTAACTCAAGAACCGGCACGGTAGTCATTAATCAATCGGTTAAGGTCTCAGCGGCCGCAGTGTCCCACGGCGTGGTGAGTGTAAGCATCGCCGCGCTGAATGAGATCTCTCAACCTGAGGCGTTCAGTCCCGGTGGACAGACTGCTGGCGTTTCAAACTCTGTGATTGCCATAGAAGAGCCCACTAATGAGACTCAGCTCATCGAGGATTCAGTTGATTTGCGTGAGGTGGTTGAAGCGATCAACGAGAGTGGTGCATCAACGACATCGTTAATTGCCATCCTCGAGGCGCTGAAAAGTGCGGGTAGTCTCCGTGCTGAGTTGGTGGTGATTTGATATGTCAGTGGTAGTCGGCCATAACGACTTTACAGGTCTTGCTAATCTTCGGGAAAAGGCCAAAAACGACCAATTAGCTGCGGCAAAAGAGGTGGGGCAGCAGTTCGAGGCCTATTTTCTGAAGCAGATGCTCTCGAGCATGCGCGCTGCAACCGATTCAATGAAAAGCGAGCTATGGGAATCGTCGAGCATGGACTCTTATCAAGATATGTTTGATGCCGAATTATCGGTTGAGCTATCAAAGGCAGGACAGCTTGGGCTCACGGACTGGATAGTGACGTCATTACAGAATCCAGGTGCAGGTGTTGTGGGCTCTAAAAATAGGGCGCTAAGCACTTATTTTTCGGCTCAACAGAGTACTCCCAGAGTAAGTGGAGACGACCGTGGTTGATATTCTCAGCATAGGTAGCGGTGCCGTAAATGCCTATCGTCAGGCGCTATCGACTACCAGCAACAACATTTCTAACGTCAATACGCCAGGTTACGCTAGGCGCCAATTAAATATAGAAGAGGGGTTTCCAACTCAGTTGGGCACCGTTTCTTTCGGTACTGGCGCGTATTCGGACTCAATTACACGGGCATATGACGAGTTCCTCGAACAGTCCCTGCGTGATTCGACCAGCGATTTAAGGGTTAACAGCCCGGTTGTCCGTTACGCTAATCAGATTATCGATTCTATAAGCTCGGAGAGTGCGAGCCTAGCAACGGCAATTGACAAGTTTTTCAATGCGGCAGAGCAGCTTAGTGGAGAGCCCAGATCTCAGGTGCTTCGCGGTGAATTCTTGAATAGTAGTAACTTAGTTGCAGCTCGATTTAATGACATCTCCGCTGAAATCGACTCAGTTGCGTCGGATACTGAAACGTCGCTGAATAGCGCTGTAGGCGAAGTAAATGCTTTGTCAAAGCAGCTTTTAAAAATCAATCAGCAGTTGAATCGAAAGCTTACGCTAGAACAGCAACCTGCTGGTCTGCTTGATCAAAGAGACAAATTGCTCAGAGAAATGTCCGCGCTGGTAAAGGTGGGTGTTACAGAGCTCGATAATGGGCAAGTTATTGTTAACTTTGGGGGTGCGGGTCGAGGCTTTGAAATCGTTAACGTTAACTCTATGCAAACCATTGGCACTCATTCCTCGGGAGAGGCTGGGGCAAGTGATCTGCAATTGTTGCTGGACCCGTTTGGAGCGCGACGAGCTCTTCCCAGTGCTCCTGGTGGGGAGATTGGGGGTCTACTATCCTTTAGGAGTGACATTCTGAGGCCTACAACGGTGGGCTTGGACCACTTGGCACGAAGTTTCGCTGACGAAGTTAACAAGATTCATCGCCAGGGTTTTGATTTGAAGGGCGAGCTGGGGGGAGACTTATTTCAGACGGCGCTGACTTATACAGTTGATTCGCCAACATTGCGCGGTGCGGTCTCGCTCACATTAGATGTCGAAGACTCCATGATGGCTCCTACAGAGGCAATGGAGTTTGTTTTTCGAGAGAGTCTACAACGCTGGGATGTTTTATCCGTATCAGACCGTTCGATGCTGGGGCACGTGCCCCATGGGATGGAGGTCGAGTTCAAAGGATTAAAGCTAAGTTTGATTGGCGATCCTAAAAACGGAGATACGCTGGTAGTTGTTCCAGCTGAGAGGCCGGCACAGTCAATTTCTGTGGTTATTTCCGAAACGGATCGAGTCGCTATGGCCTCAACGGTGCGAGGTCTCAGGAGTGAGCTAAACGGGTCATTATCTGAGATCAAAGTTGAAATGCTGAGTCCAAAAGAAAGCGAGCCTATTTTTGACCACGGAGTTGCGCTCCTTCCTAGCGAGGATGCCTCACTGCGAAAGGACGTGACGATTGAGACGAGCAGTTTTAGGCCTGCTTTTCAGCTAATGGGGGGGCAGCCTCCAACCACGATTCAATTTGACATCAATGGAGCCTCGAATCAGAAAATACAGGTTCTCACTTCCGAAGGAGTTCATGTCCTAGGTTCAAAGATGAGTCAGGCTGAGGCAAATCAGTTGATGTCTCTCGATTCGGGTTTTGGTGATGGAACTTACAATGCCGACTACTTAAATGGCATTGGAACAAATGCGTTCCTTGATGCATCCATGCGATTAGGGGCGATTGCAAAGCCAGTGTCGGGAGCATTGTCTCCCTTGAATGTTGATCTTGACTCGAATATGGCTGACCCAAGAACAAAGGCAGAGCTCGGATCAAGGACGCTTTCACCAACTGCGAATAATACGGGTTCAGCACAACCCTTAATTTCAGAAGGTGCGCTTTTACTTAACGGTAAAAGTTTATCTGCAATGACTCTTGGAGACGGCGAGACTGTATCGGCTGCAGGGTTTGCTAATTATTTTGCAGAAGAATTTGAACGTTTAGGTATTTCGAACGCTGAGGTTAGCGCTTTCACCCGGGTGGAAGTCGGGCACATTGATACGTCCAAGTCCCTAGTGATAAATGGTCAGGAGATAGTCTTTTCAGCCGGTGCAAAACCTTCTGAAATTTTCACCGCTGTAAATGCTGAATCGGGTAGCACAAAGGTCCTAGCAGAATGGGTTGACGACGATAATTTTATTCTGACCAATGTAAGCGGACACGAAGGTGAGAATATTAATATTGGCACTCTAGGTGATGACCTCACTTCCGCATTGGGTATTGCGCCGAGAGCCTATGGCGGCAGTTACCAGCTGAGTTTGATTACTCCAGATGGTGAAGCGCCCAGAGAGTTGGCAATAACATTTGGCTCAAATGGGGGTCCGTCTGATTTGGGCAAGATAGGGTTATCTACCTCGTTGGTAATAGACGGTGAAGTCCCCGATGATCTTGCTGTATTTGTTACTGGGCAGGGATCACTCTCAGCTGCTATGACGGTCACGAAAGGCGTTATCAATGACTCTAATGACAGGGTTGTGAAACCGTTTGTGGTGGAGTTCTTGACTCCTGAGATTTATACCATCACTGACAAGGATTCGAATACTGTCGTTACAAAACGGACTTATTCTCAAGGTGACGAAATTCGTTATAAAGGTGCGGCCGTAACTTTTTCTGACAACCCTATGGCGGGTGATAAATTCACTATCGAACCCAACGTCGATGGTGTGGGAAATAACGAAAATGCGCTCAAGCTAATAAACCTAGGGAAAGCAACCAAGTTTGCGGGGCAAACCTTTGCTGAGGCCTACCGAGATCTAATCATTGGCGCAGGCACTCGAGCGGAGTTAGCAGAGATCAACGCAGAGGCCATGGGGGTCGTTCTCGAGCAGGCCGAGGCGGCTAGGGCTTCGGCTGTAGGCGTAAATCTAGACGAGGAAGCAGCAGATCTCATTCGTTATCAACAGGCTTACCAGGCAGCAGCCCAAGTTATTCAAGCTTCTCAGCGTTTGTTCGATACATTGCTTCAGATAAGTTGAGAAATCTATGAAAATCTCTACATCGCTCTTCTATAAAACTAGTACCGACCAGATGACCTCGCAGCAAAGCAAGGTCTCGACTTTACAGGCTAAACTGGGAACAGGGACACAGATTCTGAATCCTAGTGACGATACCGGTAAAGCCGCGACGATATCGCGGCTTGAAAGCGCGCGTGCTAAGCAGGCGACTTATCTCAGTAATGTAGAAACTGCGCAAACTAGATTAACTATGGAGGAGGCTTCAATCGAATCCATGACGTCGGTGATGCAGCGCATTACAGAACTTAATATTCAGGCAGCATCCGATACAGCGTCACAGATGGACCGCAAAATAATTGCTACTGAGATAAGCGCACTCAGAGATGAGTTGCTTAAAATGTTAAATACTCAAGACACGAATGGAGATTATATCTTTTCGGGTGCGAAAGTTCAGACGCCGGCGTTCACAAAAGTTGACGGTGGTGCAGTTGTTTATAGTGGTGACCAGAATCGTTCTAATGTGAACGTCTCTGAGGTCAGAACGATCGAAGTGAACACATTAGGTACGGATCTATTTTCGTCCAAAGACTTCGTAAGATTAGATGCTTTAGTGACGAATCTTGAGGAAGATAACGGTGACGAGATTAGAAAATCTCTCGGTGCCATGAACGAAATTTCGGACAAGCTGATAATTGCATTTGGCAAAATGGCGGGGCGCGCAACTGCCGTCGAAACACAAAGGCAAGCCATTGAGGACATTGATCTTCGTCTCCAGCAGGTGCTGTCGAGTGAGAAAGACCTCGACTACGCTTCCGCCGTTACGGAGCTTACGCGAGAGAGTGTTGCGCTTCAGGCGTTGCAAGCAAGTTTTTCGAAGGTAGCTCAGCTGTCTCTTTTCAATTACATCAGATGACGAAAGAGAAAAATAGTTAGGAACTATCTATGGAAAATGTCGCATCGTCAGTCATAACAAGCCTTGGTGGTGGGTCGGGTATTGACTTTATTCAGCTTGCAAGAGACTTGACAGATGCTGAGAAGGCACCACAGGAGAGTCGGCTGATACAGGCCAAAGAGCAGTCCGAAGCAAAGATATCAGCCGTCGCAGTACTGAAATATAACGTGGATCTGTTTATCGATACACTCAACACTCTCAATGATGCTTCAGAAATTTCTGTGGCCTCGGCCTCCTCCTCCGATCTGAGCACCGTAGCTGTTGAGACAACCGATGGAACGGCAGTAGCGGGTTCTTATCAGATCTCCACAGATACGCTTGCCTCGTCTCAGCGTAACGTTTCTCAAGCCGATGGTATTGGCGCCGAATCATCTATTAACGGAGGAGATGCTTTCACCATAAGGTTTGTTGATGACGGTGGGTCAGTGGTTGAAGTGAGCATTGATGAGGGACAGGATTCCCTCTCAGAGATTGCAGACGCGATTAATACCTCTGGCAGCGGCTATCGGGCCAGCGCTATCGCGACAGGGGTAAATGGTGGCAACGTTAAGCTGACGTTGGAAGGGCAAACTGGGTCAGCTAAAGGGTTTTCGGTCTCCGCTGTTTCTGACTCGGATCAGGGTGCTATCGACTTCTTCAGTAATACAAACGCGAATGAGGTTCAGTCAGCGACGAACGCTACATTCAGTGTTAATGGAGTGGAGGTTTCTAGAGAATCGAATCAGGTGGATGATGTGATAGCCGGAGTGAGCTTTTCGCTAGAATCTCAAGGCGCTTCAACTTTGAAAGTTGCGGTTGATCACTCTACGTTGAAATCAAAGTTGTCTGCGCTAGTGCAGGCGTACAACGATGTTCAATTGGCAGTAAAAGAGCTTGGCGATCCCGAATCTCAAGAAGAGATCGTTGGTGGTGCGCTTGCCAGGGATAAGTCACTATTAAGGAGTGTCAAAGACGCGCTTTATGACGCCGTAACATCCGCATCGTCTGTCACCTCTGGCAGCATTGAGGCATTGCGAGATGTTGGAGTAAGCCTGACCAAAACTGGCGATCTGAGCTTTGATGAGGCGAAGTTTGATACTGTGGCGCAAGAAAGTTTTGACGACATCGTTACGATGATGAGCGCTGGCACAAATGATCAATCGCAATGGGATCCAAGGCCTCAAGGCCTTGCGTTCGACGCGATTGAACGCCTCGACGTCTTGACTGACAGCATAGATGGACTGTTCATAAACAAGGCGGAAATAGAGGAATCCAAGCTAGAGGATTATGAACAAGAACTCGCTGACCTAGAGGCGTCCATGGAGAGAGTGTACCAGCGGTATGTTGAGCAATTCTCTATCATGGAGTCCCTGGTGAGCTCTTTGAATTCCACAAGGGAGTCAATGAGTACTACATGGGAAAATATGACAAAGTCTCTTTACTCCGACTAACAAACGGTCACATATGCTTATCGAAAATCAGCCCTTGGATTTCCCTTAGATTTCTCGCAAACCGCTGCATCGCTTCGTTTGGGATCTCTCGGATAATTTCTCCGTTGGTGTCGTCAAAAATGCGAACGATAAAAGTGTTCAATTCGTTGTCTTTTGATATCGACGCACTGGTTGGTCCAAAGGAGAGAGTTTCATTAAGCACGATCATTGCTTCTCGTATTTCCACGGACACGTCATTGAGAGAGGCAACCGCCGATTCTCTATCTGCAAGAACAGAGCTTACTGGTGAGATTTCTTTTGTCGCGGACTTGCCTTGCTCAACCTGAGTCACTTTAGGCCCGGTTGCTGTGACCATTGTCGTGTTGGCCGGTTGGGGCCTCGCTGAAATCGCGCTTGTAGAGTCAGTCATGGGGCTGCACCAAATACTTTTCGTTACTCGTAATTACCGTCTTTTAGTTAAGTATCGGATCCCGCTTAATAATCTTTAGCCGGTTTCTTGAATCCAACTGTATGGCTCAACTTGAATTCAAGCTCCGTGTTGTCGCGGCCCTGCATTATTTCAGTAATGTCAGGATGTTTTGTGGTAGCTGATTAGCTTGAGCCAGCATGGCAGTACCCGCTTGCGCAATGATCTGCGCCTTGGCCAGCTCTGATGTAGTCTCGGCGTAGTCTGTATCCATGATGCGGCTGCGAGAGGCTTCAGCGTTGTTTTGGATGTTAGTCAAGTTATCGATAGCATACTCCAGTCGATTTGCAGCTGCGCCGAAAGCAGCGCGTCTTTTACTGATAGTGGTAATGCCTTCATCGAGGATGGCTAATACTGCTTGCGCATCCTCTTGAGACTGTACATTCGTGTCAGATACAGCCGCCATGTCGGCTGTCAGATCACCGAAATTGACCTTGATCGTGTCATTACTCTCAATAGTGACTTCCTCGGTACCCGCCTGATAAGGAACCTCCTCTTGCTTTGTAACCGAGTTTAAAGGGTCAGTTTCACTGGCAATCGGATGAGTGAAGACTGCAGACAATTCTGTGGAGGTTCCTTGCGCAGTATCAAATGCTTCGATAGCGGCTTTCCAATCCTCTAAGCTGTCGCTCGCGCTTAACAATCTGTTGGTATTTTCGCCGAGGATGGCAGCTGTGGCGCTCAGTTCTGCGTTCGCGTTGCCGCTGTCGATAGCAGTAAGGATCTCATCTGGAAGCTTGGCACTAATGTCTGTTCCGTTAACGGCGTCATACGCCGAAGTCGCGGCTTGCCAGTCCGCTAAACTGTTACTTGAATTCAGGTATTGACCACTGGGCGCCATTGCAACGAGATTCAAGGGGTCCCCGCTGCCTAAGGCAGTGAGGAACTCGTTTGACGGTGATAATTGATTTGCAGCGTTCACTGGATCGTTGTTGTAAGCCGTTATGGCTGTACTCCAGTCAGATGTAGTATCTCCCCCAGCAAGCAAGGTATTGGTCGCTGTCTTCTCTAAAAGCACTGCTTCTCCTAACGAAACAGAGCTCGGGTCGTTCGCTAGGGAACCTACGACACCGATAAACTTGGTCATTATTTCGTGAGTTCGAGTGCCACCTGCACCATCACTCTCTGTTGCCACAGTGTTTCCAGGAGTACTGAGCCATGCACTTATTGCTTTGTCCCAGGCATTTATCGAGCTATCGGCTGAGAGCAAGAAATTATTCGCATTACTCGTTTCCGAGCCGTCAGAGTAAAGATCAGTCATTCCTGTGCCAAGCACCTGTAGGAGATCTCCCGCTGTAAAGTTACGTTCAGCTCTAGCATTGCTCACTGTCTTACCGTCATTGAAGAGCATGTCAATGCCCAGCTCTTGAGTGAAGCTCGACACGCTATAAAGTGTCGGTGGGGCAGCAGTTGTATCGGATCCTCCATCAGTTTTTAGGCCTGTCACGCCCAATATTGACTGCAGGCCTTCTGCGTCGAACATTACGTCTTCGTCTCTAGCCTGTTCGATGCCTCCGTCACTGTACAACGCGCTAATCGTTTCGCCATTTGCGTCTCGGACATTGCTCAAAACGTCACTTATGTCATACATAACAGCTGCTGAATACGGAGTTTCTTCAACACCAATGACCACCTGGGAATAGTTACCGCTTACAAGAAAAGTCACGGTGGACAGGTCTGATCTAGTTCCTAGGCCATGAGTGCCCGCCGAACCGTCGAGCAAATTTTCACCATTCCACTGTGTGTTGTTTGCCACTCGCATTATCTCTGCTTTAAGGGCCTGATATTCTAAATTTATGTACGTCCGGTCATCAGCGGTAAGGGTGCCATTAGCCGCTTGGACCGCTAGTTCCCGCATGCGCTGCAGCATAGATGTGACCTCTTCCAAAGCGCCTTCTGCAGTCGAGATCATACTAATCGCGTCATTGGCGTTTTTAACGGCCATGTCGAGCCCTTTGATCTGAGCGGTGAACTTAGATGCCATCGCGAGCCCAGCTGCATCATCTTTCGCAGAGTTGATTTTGCTACCCGTCGAGAG